>ENA-OPRR01001279-OPRR01001279.1-human-gut-metagenome-genome-assembly--contig:-NODE-1279-length-21974-cov-7.533236_pt1 | contig 21974 bp, 23 predicted proteins | sample MGYA00241796_ERZ501883 | MGnify/ENA primary metagenome ERZ501883 (study PRJEB25962, sample SAMEA2042406) | human gut metagenome | biome: human gut; feature: human-associated habitat; material: faeces...
AAAAAATTTCATTGAAAATCGGGGTGAAATGTTACAACGCTCGGACATTTCAAAAATTTCCTTGAGGAACGGTAAAAAAGCGGGGTAGCACAGGCCACCCCGCCGATTCCATACAGTTATTATTCCGTTCTCAACCGTTCCACCAAAGTATCTTTTTCAATGGATCGGCTAACTCCATAGCTAATGCAAATCTGCAACCCGACGAGCAAAATGGAGAATAAAAGAACCGGGAATATATTAAACTCAAAAAGGATAAATTTCAGGGCTAATACCTTATTTGCCAAATAACATAGCAAGGCACCTACTGTAACGCCAAAAAAGGTTGCCAATATTGCAGACTTTACACTAATGCTCATTCCCTCTCGGTAAAGCATTTTTCTTAGTTGTTGATTTGTCATTCCAACTGCCTGCAAAAGAGCAAATTCCCGTTTACGGACAATAGCGCTGCTGATCAGCATATTCACCATGTTTAATAACCCGAAAAGAATTACAAATGCAGAAATACCGTACAGACTGCTTGTGGTTGCCTTTATGAATCCTCTAATTGTAGAAAATTCTTCATTGTAAATTTTGAGCCTCAAATTTGGATTTCCGCTTATAAGCGCCATTATCCCATCTTGAACAGATTCCTTATAATCCGGGTCACAAAAAACGGATAAATGTGATGTATTATTATAAGGGGAAAGTTCTGCTATTGCTTCGCTGGTACAATAGAACAACCCTGTTGATGGGAAGTAAGCAATCCCGGCAACGGTAAAAGTTTTTTCAATGGTTTGTCCGGCAACATCAAAATGGAATAATAGTGTATCCCCAATTTTCAAATCGCCATAGTTTGTATCACTTCGATCTGTACGGTATTTATTGACAACTATGCCATCCAGACCGACTTCATCATAATTGATTGTACCGTCCACAAGTTCACTTGCATTAGCAACAAGTTCTGGTGATAGACTGTTTACAGTTTCTAAATTGTCCTCTGGCGAATCGTAGACAACTTTTGATTCTACTAAGCGGCCCACGACACATCCATCCAATACAATCTTTTCTACGCCGGGAATTTTATATATTTGTGCCTGCAAATCCTCTGATAGAGGATTGTCTTGAATGATAGTCGGAAAACGCTCATAAAAGTTATCCATCTGTATGCCAATCTGGAAATCCTCGTCTAATGGATAGCTTTGTCGCAACATAGCTGGAAGATTGATGGAAGAAATGAGGATAGCTAATGCAATCATCAAGGTTCCACTAATGCTCAATGAAATAATTGACATACGGTTTTTCTTCTGATTCATTTTCAGGTTGCTTTGCGCCAAAGTGTTTGGTGTAATCCGCTTCAATGTTTTGTGTCCTTGTCCGACCTTTTCCCCTTGAAATTTCATTGCTTCAATAGGAGAAGTTTTGGCAAGAAGTTTCGCTGGCTTTCTCAAAGCGAACTTGATAACAGCAAAAATCAAGAATCCAGACAATAAAACAATCGCCATATCATATAAAAGCCATCGTACCCCGGAGAGAATAACTACAATCAAAATAGAAATCAATGCTCCCAAAGGGATAAACCGTAATGCCAGTAAATTCCCCTGCATTTTCAAAAAGTAACGCAACTGTTTTTTCGTCGTCCCTAATGAAATAAACTGGGCATACATAGGCATCGAATTGACAATGGAAATATAAAAAATACTGTAAATTACAAAGCTGCTGGCGAACATAATGAATATCGCAAAAAAGATAATACCGACCGCCACAGCACCATCAATATAGATTCCATCAATATATCTGTCATTTAGTATGATGTCAAAATCTTTAATACCTTCGGCTTCACCCTTACTTTTCAAGAAATCTTTTTGAGTGTCAGGACTCATATCGGCTTTTTCCGAATTAAGTGAAACTAATACATCAACAGTCGAGGCAGTTTGTGTGCTGTAAGTTAAAGAAAGCTCGCTGTACTGTTGTGCGTATTCTGTGCGGAAATGATCAGAGGTCAGAATATAAAACTGTTTTCCTTTTTCCTGCGTTTTGTTTTGGATAATGCCGCAAACAGTAAATGTGTTTTCTTTCAATTCGTTTGTCAAGGTGTCTACATATTCAAAGGAAAATGAATCACCTAATACCAATTTGTGAATAGACAGATAAGTTTCAGATACAAGTACCTCTGTATTGCTTTGCGGTAGGTTTCCATCCATCAGTTCAAAGCCCAAAAAGGACATTGCCGAATCATCCATGTATGCCAGATCAGTGCGCCCATCACTGTTCACAATATTACCAAAAGTTTTGTAAACACCAACTGTTTCAAAATCATTATCGGTCTGTAACTTGTTTTTCGTATCTTCGCTCACAGCGCGAAACATAGCATGATAAGGTGCTTGTGTGGATTGTTTCAGTGCGTCATTTACTAAAATCGAAAAGACGGTTGCCATTAGGCAAGTCGCAATTACAATAATAATTGCAGTGATTAAAGTCTTGAGCTTATGTTCCTTTAGGTCAGCTTTCGCCAGTTTCTTTATAATAGTGCTGGTATCATTCTCAAAAGGCCATGTCATATCTTGCCACCTCCTTATTCCACAATCTTGCCGTCCTCAATGCGGATAATCCGATCTGCAAGGCGGGCTATGTCGTCATTGTGGGTAATCATCACAACAGTTTGCCGGAACTCCGCACTGGTGCGCTTGATAAGCCCCAGCACCTCGGCGCTGGTCTTGCTGTCAAGGTTGCCGGTCGGCTCGTCGGCCAGCACGATAGCCGGTTTGGTAATCAAGGCGCGGGCAATCGCCACACGCTGCTGCTGTCCGCCGGAAAGATTGTTCGGCATATTTTTCAGTTTATCTTCCAGCCCCAGCAGATGAACGATTTCGTCCAAAAACTTCTGATCCACCGTGTCCCCGTCCAGTTCCACTGGCAGGACAATATTCTCATACACATTCAGGATGGGAACGAGGTTATAGTTCTGGAAGATAAAGCCGATATTGCGGCGGCGGAAGATGGTAAGCTGTTCATCGTTCATTTTCGACAGCTCTTTGTCCCGAACAATCACGGTTCCGCTGGTTGGAGTGTCCAGCCCCCCCATCATGTGAAGCAGGGTGGACTTACCAGATCCAGAAGTTCCTACCACCGCTACAAACTCTCCCTCTTCTACTGAAAAATCGACCCCATCCAATGCACGGGTAACATTTGGTTCTTGACCGTAATATTTTTTTAATTTAATTGTCTCTAAAATCTTCATTCCATTTATATCCTTTCCTTCAAATAATATGTATTTTCATAATTTGTCTTTTAATTAAAGCCTTCTAATTTTTCAATCAGAAGGCTTTAGTTTCACTAATTTCCCATATAATAATCAAGATTCAATACTTAACCAAGCACTTCCGTCTATACAATCCTGTAGGCAAAATTCTTGTATCTTACCACATTCAGCAGTGTAAACATTAACTTCCTCTTCCTTTAGTTCATATCTTTCTTCCATAATGTTCACCTCCCACACATTGTTATATTTTCTTTCAGAATATTATTTTTAATAATTGTTTTCCATATTTTATGTTTATTTTGCACTTTTTTTACCTATGTGGATTTTACTCTTTTTTTTCTTGATTTATAATCTCTTTTACTTGTTCTAAATATTGTTTATAATGTTCCAATTGTTTTCTTTTATCTTCTTTGGCGTTGTAATAGAATAATACATATTTCAACATTGATTTTATAAAAATACAACGATAATCATATGGTTCATCAGAAGCTAAACACCTACCACCACATATATATCTATAGTCGCATTCTCTACAGATTTCCTTATAAGTTACACAAAATGTCTTCTTTATCTCTTCTGTATTCATCATTTCTTCCAACCTGACCAAAATCTTCTGAGGAGTATCTTTGATAATATTTCCCATTTTGAATTGGCATTTTTCCATACACTGGCACATATAAATATCCCCTTCAGGGTAAATCGCCATAACTTTTCCATATCCTCCACAAGAATCTCTTACCTGAATTCTCTGGTGGAAACCTCTAGCAATCTTTTTGTTCTCATACCCCTTCCCAAGCATATAATTTAATATTTTCAGATTCATATCGATACGTTCCGTATCTGTCAGTATTTCAGAATTATCCTTTGCCCGTCCTACCGGGGAAACAATATTGAAAAGAACATCTGTATCATATTTCGCAGCAATGTCAATCAATTTATACATATCAGCTTCATTCGTTTTTTCGTAAATGAAACTAAGCACTACCTTAATCCCTGCCTGCTGGCACATCTCTATGTGTTCAACTAACTGTTTCTCCTTTTCAGGTGTTCCGAACATGTGCATTGTACTAAAATCTATTTCATCTATATACCCTTTCAACTGTTCTGTTAATTCCAGAGTAAGGGCAAGACCATTACTCTGCAACGTGATTGGACAAGACAATCCATTTCTTAATGCTTTTGCAATTTCCACAATCTGAACTTTAATCAATGGTTCTCCACCTGTAATAATCATTTTATGTGGTTTGTTTTCCTGAAAGAATGGAATCACCTTATTCTGTATATCCTCCAGCTTAAATTCATTTTCTGGATGCAATTTGTCGTTTGCACTGATTGCACAAAATTCACAATTCATATTACATTTTCTAGTTACCATCAAATATACAGTATTGATTTTCTCATGATTATTTTCTATTTTTTTTATAAATTCAGTTTGCTGCTTCCATACAGGATATAGCTTTTCCTGGAACTCTGGTTTATCCAAATTATCTGCAAATCTTTTACTTACCCCCAGGCAGACTTTTCCTATCGGATCAATTAAAGCCACTTTTTCTCCTTCTGTAATCTTAATAAAATCATTCATTTTATTTTCCATGGCGAATATATCTCCTTTCATATTCTTCTTTCATATTATTTAGTTGCTTTTCGGATAAGTTTTCTTTTATCAAATTATACATCCATTTTGTCACTTTGCAGTTGACCTCTATTGGTCTATATACATCCTTATTAACTTCATAATTAGAAGTCTGGCATCCTCTTGTTTTACAATGATTTATGTATTCACATCCTTCACACATCGAATCGACCTTATCATTCAAATAAACAATTTCTCTAATTCTTGGTACATCTAATCCTGCCTTTACTGTACCAATTTTAAATTCTGGTAACTCGCTACAAGTATAAATCCCCCCATCGGTCGTTACATAACAAGTTGCCAACCCTGCTTTACAAGCATAAAACATACACGGAAATAAGTACGATTTTACATGCTGTTCCCATAAATTCCAAAAAAGCATTTGTCTAGTTTGAATAATATAATTCTTATATAAATAAAATACCTGTTCCAATTGTTCTTTCAAACCATGCAAGTCATTTTCATTCCACATGCAATAATGGTCAATTCCTGATTCTAGTTTTCTTATACCTAAGTCAAGCAAGAATTGGAAACTCTCTGCATAATATTGATAGTTATTACTTGTTACGACACTGGCTATAGAAATCTGATTTCCTGTAGCCTGTTCATATTTTCTCAATAATGGAAGGTTCTTCATAATTTTTTCAAAACTTCCATTTCCTGCATAATCTCTCCTATTCAAATTCTGGACATACTCAGGACCATCTAAACTCACTTTCACCTCAAATGTATTTTCCACAAAAAAGTCAATTATCTCATCTGTAACCAACGTTCCATTTATCGTAGTACTGAACTTGCATATTAAGTTTGTTTCCTGGCATTTTTTCTTCGTATAACCTACCGCATCTTTCATCAGATTAAATGCCATAAGAGGTTCCCCTCCAATAAAATAAACCATAAGGGTCCGATCATACTGCTTATTTGCTTCATGGACCGCAATATCGATTGCCTTTTGAGCCGTTTCTAAACTCATGTATGTATTTTTCTTTTCGCCCAGATAGCAGTAAGTACAATTCAAATTGCACTTATTTATTATCTCTAATGACAGTGTATACATTTTCTCGCCTCCTAAACTGTAAATTGGTCCAGATTTCTATTTGTTTTCTTCTGGAAATCCAATCTTTCCACCATATTAAATAAGGGATATCGCAAAACAATTTCTGTCTTCGGATGTTCCATGGCATATATCCTGATTCTATCTTTATACTCACATATTTCCTGATAATTGTTGTGATCAATAAATAGCACCGGATACTGCTCTGCTGTTTTTATATTTCTCAATTTTTCCATTCCACTTTCAAAAGTATCGCATCTCTCTGTTCTCGTAACTTCCCGTATGAAACGCTGCTCTAAAGGTTCTTCTATACGGTTCGTTAGAAAATAGCACTGTTTTTGCTTCAATGTATGATATGGATAATATCCATTTAAAGTGCTATGAACAAACTGTAAAATTGCCTGTTCATATTCATCCTCATAATTGCTTAGATACCCTGTTATTACAGCACACCCAAAGCTATTGCCCTGATAAAATTTAGGGATGCCCACATGATAAAGAGAAAAAAATTTAGAGGAAAAAATCACATCCGTTCCTGTACCATCATATTGGAGAACCTGTAAAGGATTCTCTATATCCAGGCATCTTACTCCCATTACAAAAGGGAAGGAAGCCGGATAGGTTGCTTCTACTTGCTGATTAGAGTATGCTGCCACAATCAAAATCCCCTTTTCTGTAGCTGCTCTACATACTTCCTCTATTTCTTTGTGATATTTGTACTCATCTCCTATACTCATATTAATTATGTCTACCTGTTCCTCTATCAGTAATTCAATACCTTCTATCATATCCAGAACCGTACTCTTTTTGTTCTTCCTTACAATAGGTACCAAAATAATTTCAGCTTCTGGGTTTTCCTTTAAAATAAAAGAACAGACATATTCCGCATGGGTAAATCCAAAGGCATCTTTAGTGTATTCCTGGTCTTTCCATTTGCAGTCTATTTTTACAATTTTCTTATCCTGAAAAAAAGGATTATCAAAGGCTCCATTGGAATCCAACACACCTATCCTCACTTTTTACTCACCTACCTTATATGTAACTTCTCCAAATCCACAATAATATCTGCTTCTCGCAATTCTTCCAGATTGTGCGTAGAAAAAATAATAATTTTATCCCCTGATAGCTCATGTAATAATTGATAAAAACGTCCTCTTCGTTTTTCATCGATATTTGCAGTGGCTTCATCAAAAATCAGAATTTGTGAATTTTTCAAAATATTCCTCATAATATCCAAACGTCGCATTTGTCCCTCTGAGAAATTGCATGGTTCTAACTTTATCTCGGTATCCCATACCATTTCTAAAGTATGGATTTCATCATACAAATCCAAGCACTTTGCCACTGTATCCATTTCTTCCTCCGAAACAATATGTAGTAATCCCATGTTCCGTCTTACCGTATCATTGAAGAACTGTGTACGCTGCATAACATATCCTGTATTTTTCCAATAGCTGTTAATATCTAATTCCTGCAAATCTGTGTTATTCACAACTACTTTTCCTTCTGTCGGTTGATACACACCTGTTATAATTTTGAACAGAGTGCTTTTGCCTTGTCCACTTTTTCCATGAACTCCGTAAAGAGTGCCTTTTTCGAACTTCAAATTGAGCCGGTCAAATACCTTCTTATTCGACTCTGTATAAGAAAAGCTCATCTCTTCTAAGGAAATGTTGTTAACTGTTGTTACTTTCTCTCCATCTCCTTGTTTCTGATCCGGATACTGAAGCAAACCATTGATATCCTTTAAGGAAACTACGGCTGTATGATACTCGTTAGCAAACTGTGCGATTCCAATAATAGGATTCATAATAATTGTCTGGTAATTCATCAAGGCCATAATGGTACCTATGGTCATATTTCCTTTAAATACTTCTTGTGCACCGACTACCCAAATTATGACTGTTCCCATAAACTGAATTACAAGTATCGTAGATGTATTCAATATGTACAACAAATTCTGACTGTTCGTCTCTTTTTTATATTTCTGATTTTTCTCAAAATACAGATCATGTACATATTGCCCACATTGAAAGAGTCTTGTAATAAACCAATTATCATAGGTGTTTGTCAGAACACTGGTAATACTGTTATATCCTTCCAGAACTTGACCACTGGTTTCCTGTATCAATTTCCCCAGGATTCTACTAATAAAAGGAACGCTGACAAGTAAGATAATATTGGATACGGCAATTCCCTTATGGATAGAAAACATATATGGAGGAACAACCACCAGGATAACCATATTGGAAACCAATGTGATAATACTTGTAATTCCACATTGTTTCACTGCTGAAACATCTTTATCTACTTTCAGCAAAATGTCACTTAGCTTTATCTTCTCAAAAAAATTCACGCTTACTGTTGATAATTTATCTTCTACCTTTTGTCGCATATCTGCAGCTATCTCTTCCGATATGACAGCCACAACATAACGCTGTACATAATTCATAAGGTAGTTCAGTAGCAACATTCCCAAGAACACAGCTAGAAGGAACATAAACGCAGATAAACTGGTACTATGCGGATTCCCCAAATCATCTATCACTTTTCCCTGCAGCTCCGGACGCACCAAAGAAACCCCCGCTGTTAACACAATTATCGCTATCGTTAAAATATAGGAAGGTAGTAGCTTTTTCCTAAAAGCATACTCTTTTAAAAATCCAAGGTATGGGCGGCTTTGTTTACCTTTCATCACCTAACCTCTTGGCAATCTTCTCTCCGAACTCACTGAATTTTAAATCTTCCTCCTGGATATAGTCTATATACACTCCTAATTTTTCTCTAACTATTTCAATCGGCTGCTGTAAATAATATTCAAGAATCTGCACCATTGCCTTATAAAAGATATGTTCAAAAATACACTCTGCATCCGATGGTACATTAATCTTCCCTGTATTGATAAAATTCATATATCCGCATTTCATACCATGACAAAAATCTCGGATTGTGCATCCCTTGCACTTCGGATCGGTTTTATCAAAGTTCGACATTGCTATTAATTTTGCCTTTCTTATATCAACACCTTCCTTGATATTGCCTATACAATATTTTTCATTACTTGTAAGAAATCCGCATGGGTATATCTGACCGTTCGGAAAGATCTTGAAATTTCCAATTCCAGCATCGCACATGCCAAAGCAGTTTCCAAAGTTACACAACATATTAAACATTTTTCCATCAAATTGATCTATAGTAAAAACTCTGCCCGCTGCTGCCTCAGCCAAATAGTATTGCAAAATTTGTCCCACCTGTTTTTCAAATTCTGCCTTCAGTTCATCAGATATTTTTAAATATACATCCATAATCATACAGATGTTATCCAAGCCATGCTCATGCAGGTAACAGATGTTTTCGAACATATACGGAATGGTATTTTCTGTGACCGTCATTCTTACAGAAAAATTCAATCCACTATCCTTTACCTTCATGATATTCTCAAAAATTTTGTCATAGCAAGAAACTTCATCTTTCGCAACTCTGTTCAAATCATGGGTTTCCTTATTCCCATCAAAACTAAGGCGTACTGTAAAACGATTTTCTTTCATAAATGCAATGAACCGATCATCCATCAGGGAACAATTGGTAGTAATATAATACTTTACTTCCCTTTCCGGATAATTATCTTTGATATAGGCTACTGCCTGGTAAATTAACTCTTTCTTCAGCAAAGGCTCACCGCCCAAAAAATCAATCAAGACTTTCCCTCTATCCCCATAATTCATCATAAACTCCAAAGAGTCCACAAGTGTTTTTTCATTCAACTGATAATGGTTATGGTAGTCTTCATAACAATACTGGCATTTAAAATTACAATCTGTTGTCATATATAATGTGAAATTATACATATCTGTCTACTCCTTTCTTAAATATACTAAAAACAATTTTAATCAAATTCTCCTATTTTGCCATATATTTTGATTATTTTGCGTATTTTAGTGTCTAAATGGCATAAAAACAGGTCTTGATATTCTTAATACCAAGACCTGAAAAACTCTTATTAATAGATTCCAACTTCTTTTCCAAATTTATACATATATTGAGTTACCGTCTGTATAGCATGCTGCACAGATTGTCTGCCTGCACTATCATAGGAACTTTCCTTTTGAGCATCCGCCGCAAGCCCTTTCGCATGTTTTGCTGCGGAATACATCAAATCTCCTGTTGATGTATTTAATGCGGTTGTATATACGGATGAGCCAAACGAATTTCCTGCTATTGTGTAAGATTTACGGTTTTTATCAACATATTTTTCAAAAGCGGAATGATTGCTGTTTACTGCTGTCAAGTTCGATGCATGATGCGGTTCATTTAAGTCTGATACATAATGGGTGCCTTTTCCTAAGTTTGACATAGCCAATTGTACATCTCCTGCACGATACGCATTTACTGCTGCCTGAAAATATGACTCTGCTCTTGTCCTAGCTGTCGGAGATTTTTGACCAAGCCAGTTTTTTCCAGTATCAGGATCATAAAAGTGTCCTGCAAAAGTTCCTGCATCTGTTTCATTTCCAAGTTTATCCGGCCAGTCGGTTGCCTCCATAAGAATAGATGAGTTCAGCTCACCATTGAATGCACTATTTCCTTTATCATTGCTCAGAATTTTAAGTGCGTTTGCAACAATATACTGATGTGTATGATCTACCCCACCAGACGAAAATCTTTCATCTGGATTTGTGCCATGCTCAATCGGAACTCCTTCCCCGTAAAGTTCATCAGAACCATTCGCAATATCCTGCACTTTCGTTGGAAGTTCTGGTTGTTCCGCTGCCATAACTGGCATCGTTCCCAATAAAGCCCCCACTGATACCATGGCAATAAATAGTTTCATTTTTTTTCGCATACCCATGCCTCCTCTTCTTTTTTCTTTATTTTACATCCTGCTTCAAGAAAAAACATATAATTTGTTTAGTTTGCATTTTTTATGCCCTGCCTGGACCAATAAAAATGGCACTTATTTTCCATAAGCACCATCTTGTCACACTATATTTCTATCGGAATAATCACAGAAACAGAAAACATATCATCTAAAACACTAAATGATACTTCTCCTCCATAATCTTTCACCACACTTTTAATATTTTTGACACCAAACCCATGATTTTTCTTATCTTCCTTTGATGTTTCCAGTGTTGCATTTTCTCGCAGATAACGTACTTGTGAATCTCTTAGGCTATTTTCACATAAAATTGACAAGAACCCCTTTACTTTTTTAGCCTTTAACTGTACTAAACACTCTACCATAGGATTTTCTTCTTTCATTAACCGGCATTCTCTTAATGCGTTATCTATTGTATTCGAAATTATGACACATAAATCCTCATTTCTTATCTGTCGAAACTCTGTAAAATCGGCAAACACCTTAAATTCAATTCCCTTTTCGATAGCCTCCAATCGTTTCGTATGAAGCAAATTATCAATAAAAGTATTCCCTGATTTATAGTAACTTTGATACTTATTTAATTTACGTTCAATACCATTAATATACTCTATTTTTTGTTCTGGCTCTATATTTTCTTTCAATACCTCCAAATGATTTTTTATATCATGGGAAAGCCTGCGGATATTTTCCATATCTTTCGATTGTTTCATATAATAATCATACTGCAAGCTCATCTCACTTATTTGAAGCTTTTTTTCATTTTCGATTTTTTTTACATTTAAGTAGTTCTCCAAAATCACTATGTTACAGACAGTTCCTAAAAACATAACAATAGGAACTATTGATATTGTAATAACTGACCATATGTTTCCAATAATTACCTTTTTATCATTATATAGGTTATCGGTACATACTGCCATAACTATAATATTAAGCAATAACGGGATGAAAATTGTCATCACATTAATGCTTGATAAATGCGGTGGAATTCTTTCTATAATTTTCTTTAATGTCAAACATCCGGCAATAATAACACTTTCTGCAATTACCATCATCACCACTTGGTATATTCCTGGTAATTCAGCTAATACTCTATTTCCACTATATGGATATAGGAAAATACTGCTTAGTAATTGCCCTAATAACGAAATAGATAAGAAAACACTGCCTATCAAAATACAATATTTCATATTCCGTTGAAATAAAAAATGTCCTATAAACATGACAATAATCACAATCGTAATATAATTATAAACGATATGTATGGATACCCCATTCTCCATTACCCGCACCAGAAAAATACTTCCAATGCACAAAACATAGGAATACCAATTTTTCTTTCGATACTCTTGATTGTTTTTTCTATCAATTAACAAATATGTAATCAGAAAAATATTAATTATTGAAAAAAGATTCTTTATAATACTCTGTGCATACACACTATACACTTCCTCCCCGTTCTGCCATTTTTTTCATTAGGTTTTGTTTTCTAGACCGTGTAATATAAATTTTAGCTCCGGAATAAAGTGTAGTGGTAAGATCATGTAATGATTCAATACAATCGACATTTACAATAATACCATTATGACAACGTACAAAATAGTATTTTTCCAAGCGTTCTTCTAAATCTCTCATTTTAAAATATCCATCTTCCTGATTTCCATTTCGTAGATGAAATAAAACCTTTCGTTTCACGGTTTCAATGTATTCTATATCGGAAAGAAATAGTTTAAAGTATCCTTTCTCATTCTTTACTGCTATGTATTTTTGCTCATATGACTCTAGTTTTCTTAATGCTCTATTCATTTCACAATTAATCTGTACTTGTGTAATTGGTTTTGTAATAAAATTTTGGACATCATACTTATATCCAACCCCTAAAAATTCATTATGAGATGATACATAAAGAATAATTGATTTTTCATCATGTCTGCGGATAATATCCACCAACTCCATGCCATCCATCGCAGGCATCTCTATATCCAAAAAGAAAATTTGGAATTCTTCTTTTAAAGATTCCATTAACTGCAACGGCTTTGTATATTTTTTTATACAAAAGTCCTTACCATTTTTCTCTGCATAAATTTTTAGCATTTTTTCAACTGTATCTACAAAATATTTTTCATCATCACATATCGCTATTTTTATCACTCATATCACCTATCTGCTTCTTCAGCATATTTTCCATCTGTGCTTCATTTAGCCTTCTTCCCATCAACAATAACGTAGCTTTATTTATCTCATCTAACTTTTGAAAAACATCCCATAATTCTTCAATTTGACTTTTACACAAATCACTATTATCTCCATATACCAAAACATCTATTGGTATGTCAAATATATTTGCCAGTTTCACCAATAAGCTACAGGGAATATTTTCAATATCTGCCTTTTCAATCCTGCTGATTGTCTGTTGACTCGTACCTAACTTTTCGCTTAATTCTTTTTGAGAAATCCCCAATTCCTTTCTCTTTCGCCTAATTATATTCATTTTCACCACCACATCAATATAATAAAACACTTACTACCAGTCACTTCATAAGTTGGTATTTATAATAAAAATAGCGTATTTTTACCCATATTTCAAGTTTTATTTTCAAAAAATTATAATTGAGGAGCATATATCTCCCATAGATTCCTCTTTTTCCTTTCAAAATAACACATATCAGGATTATGTTCACCTACTGTTCCACTATATGCCAAACTGTTCATGATGCAATTTTTGCTTTGGCACTTCACAGCAAAGCTGCATTTTGAACACATATTACCTTCTTTTCCTATTTTCCTCAATCTTTTGATACATTCCTTAGACAATCCATTTTCAACATCTCCAATGCACCCACTATCTTCTAAATTTGCCGCACAACCAAAGATTCTCCCATCCACCTTTATATATATTTGAATAAGACCTACACCACAAAATCCTGATTCTCCATTATTTTCTCCGTATTTCTTCAAATCTAAAATTGGTCCCCAAAGAAATGCTTTTCCTGCTTTTTTCCTTTTTAAATAGTAACGTAATACTTTTTCCCATTCATCAGCCAAACCATCCAACTGATCGGTTGTCCATCTATTCATAACATCAATAGAAGAATCCACTATGCTAAAATTTAGATTTTCAACTAAATGGCAAACAGATTCAAATGTTTCCCCATAATTATTCTGTGTAACAACATGTGCTGCCTGAATATATTGCTTGGTTCTCTTCTCGTATTCTTTGAAATACATACAGTTTTCAATAATATTAGAATAACTTCCAACACCATCAATCCTCTTTCTGTTTTTATTATGGGTTTCCTCATCTCCATCAATACTTACTTTTAAATGAATTCTATATTTAATCAGCCATGCTAAAATCTCATCATTTAAAATAGTTCCATTTGTCGTGATAGAATATGTCACTAAAATATTTCTTTTTAATGCCTGCCCCTCTATATAATCCACCAAATGCTTTAAAAATGAAAGACTTAAGAGTGCCTCTCCACCTACAAAATCCACCCATAATCTTCGATCTCTATGATTTTCCGCATTTAAAAATGCAATTTCCAATCCTTTGTATGCTATCTGTTCGGACATCTTTTGGTTTGTCTTTCTTCCAAGATAACAATATGTACAGCGTAAATTACATATTTGGTTTACTTCTAAAGTAATTGTATACATATACTTTCCTCCAAAAAAGAAACCGCACAGACTATCATATCCGATAGGCTACACGGTTCTTTGTTTTAACTAGCTTCATTAATGTATGCCCCTGGAAATGGCCATGGGCAATCAGTTAAACATCTCTGCGTTCTTTCAGAACATCCGGTATAACTTTCTATTTCTTCCTCTGTTAAATCCAGTTCTTTTACGAACTCTTCTGTTGTTTCAGTATTAACCATGTTTTTTCTCCTTTCTGTTTAGTATATGAGGACTATAATCCAATTTTTTCCATACAACAATATTCTTTGTATAAATCAACATATTTTTGACATAGATTTTCAGTTTTCCCATTTTCCCACATATCTAGCTAATGCTCTCATGAACTCTTCTTTCTTATATTTACTTATTGGAATAGTCTTTAACTTCTGAACTTTATCTTTGATTAACACACTATCTTTCTTAACCCCTTCAACATAATCAAAATTGACCATATAACTATTATGACAGCGAAAAAATTGCTTTTTGCTTAAACGCTTCTCCAGTTCACTCATTCTTTGGCTACTTTGCACATCTCCATGAATTGTATGTAAGATCAACAGCTTGTTTTCTGTTTGTATATAGATTATATCGGAAAGTTGCAGCGTAATCAATCCATCGTGACATTTCAAAAATAATTTTTCCTCTGCATTCAACAATTTCTTTTTATATATTTTGTTTAAGATATTCTCAACTTTTCTATACAGTAAAGGTTTTGATAAAAAATCTTCTGCCGCAACTTCAAAGCCTTTCCCTGCATTAGTGATTGTATAATAAGAAGTACAAAAAACGATTGAAACATCAGTATCACTCTTCCGAATCTCCTCTGCTGTTTCAAATCCATCCATTTCAGGCATAGACACATCCAAAAATATAACATCAAACTTTCGTTTCTGATAATTCAATAATAACTGACTGCCACTTCCATACGAAGTAATTTTGACTTCTACATGATTTTCATTTCCATATTTTTCGATATAACTCTCCATTTTTTTATTATAGTCAATAATATCATCACATAATGCCACTTTAATCAACTTATTCCCTGCCTTTCTCGTGTGCTAATAATCGCTGGATCAAAATGTTGATGGTTAATTTATTTTCTTCACACAAATTTCTATATTGTTTTAATAATTTCCATTCTTCCTCTGTTACTTTTTCTATTTGCTCCGTACCATTTTCTTTGCACACTATTCCACATTCTTTTTGGTTCATCTCCATCGAAATTTCCTCCTACTATTTTTTACTATATTAGGGGAGTTTAGTTTATCCCGTCTAGTATTCTTGTTTCAATTGCGTTTTTTATTGCCTAATTGGCAATTATAATTATGTAATCCATTTACTAAAAATGGCAGAATATGCTAGGGAGGTGTATGGATTATACCGCTACACCTCCTATAATTCTATTCTACATCCCTAAAATACCGTATGCACTTCAACAATTCTGCTGTCAATTCCTGGTACAGATCTTCATCAAAGATTCCATCTACCAAGGCATTTTTAATCAAGAGTGGTCGGTACATTTCAAATATTTCCAGAATAGCATCTTCATCCCCTTGTCTTGCCCGATATAACAATTCTTTAAAATTCATGATTTCTTTCCTCCCATTCTCTTTCGTATTTTGCGGATAGCCCAATAATACGCACCTTTACAGCGTTCTTCCGTCATCTGATTTAAGATGCTCATCTCCTTAAAAGTACGCTCCTCAAAGACATGCTGATAAATAAGCTTCCGTTCTTCTTCCTGCAAAGAAAACATGGCTTCTATAAGGCTTATATCCGTCATTTCGTTCCACTCTGGATATATCCCCTGTGCTTCTTCCATAAGCAGTTGTTCTTTCTGCTCCAATTCCAGCCTTTCCTCTGGAGAAATATCCGCATCTGTATATTCTTTATCTTCCAGATTTTCCTCTGCAAATAATATTTTCTGCTGCTTTTCCAGATACCGAAGTCTTTTTCCCCTTATAGATGCCAGCAAGTAAGCAGTGAAATAATTTCTTGTTTTAGATCCATTATATTTTTGTTCTTCTTTCATTTTCTACCTCCGAAATTTGAAATCAATAAGTTTCCAAATTTCAGAGGTGGAGATCTGCATCTGTGAAGGATATTTTTATTTTGGTAAAAGAAAACGCCGAACCACATTTCTTCTGGCTCGACATCATTCTTATTCCATGCATCATCCTGCACAGTAGCTTTATAGATTAACGCATATACTGCATATAAATAACCCTTTTGGCACCCCTGCAAAAACAAGATTTTTTTGACGAATCATTACACAAATACCCTGTCTTTCCTTTGCAGCATGGATGCTCCTCCTTTGTAGGTTCTCCTGCCCCGCAATCCACATTATATTGCGTATCTTCATGCACTATAATGCGTTTCTCTTACTATCAATCTACGATAAAATAAAACAATAAGTGAGGTAATGCGGATGCTGATGGATACCGTCAAGAAAAAATTAGGCTATATGGTAAGAAGTGAACGAGAAAGGCGTGGTCTGTCACAAGCAAAACTTGCAGAACAAGCCGGTGTGTCCACCCGGACCATTTCGGATATTGAAACCTGTAATGGCAATCCGGAACTTGCAACTTTAATCCCGATTGCTCAATTTCTGGATATTTCAATTGATGCAGCTGTTCAGGATGAGCGAAAAGAACCGGACACTACTACCTATCAGATTATGAAAGAACTGCAAAACTGCTCTGAAGACGAGCGGCAAATTGCCCTACGCACCTTGCGTGGGCTTCTTTCTGCATTGAAAGAAAAGGATACACTCAATTAAGCTTTTTTCTGACAATATCTGATTTTTGATTATACGGATGAAATCTGTGAGAAACCTGTGCGGAATCTGTGAGGTTCCTGTGAACTGGCATAAATGTGCAACAAAAAAGAAGCACTCAAAAATCCGATGCTTCTTTTTTATTTTCTATCTATTTCTAAATGCACTCATTGCATCTCTAACGCTTTTGGCAACTTCAGGTGCAAGGACAAATTCAGATATCTTCTGTTTCTCTATTACATCTTCCTCTGTTTCTTCTTCCACTTGAACATTCTCCTGTTTTGAAAAATAATTCTGCATGAACCACCTGATAATCCGTCCGGTATTCCCCCTTTCCCAGAGCTTCCCGGATCTGTCGGTTTGCCTCTGCACTGGAAACACCATGCAGTCTTCCGTGTAATTCCAGCATTCCGCCGGAAGCATCACACCGATTACACCGGAACACATTTTTCTGAAGATTAACATTCATTTTCCCTTTTGTTTCTCCACAAAATGGACAATTCACATCCATTGACGAAGAATTTTTATGCCGTACTCTAAGCTGCAGTAAATGCACGACATCTGTGATATCGTAGCTAAAGCCTGACATATCATACACTCTATGGTTCCTCCTTTCTTCCACAGCACATAAACAGCCAAAGCTGATTGTGGCAATCCTGCCTTTCATTAGGGCATAAAAAAAGAATGAAAAGTGAATTATTCCTTCGCTATCCATTCTCATATCCCTGATAATATTACCGAAAAAACAAAAGTGCCGCTATTGCCCCATAAGGACAGATAGTGACACTTTATACAATCATAAACAACTTATGCGGAATAAGCAGCCTTACTGCTCTCCTTGAGTCTTCGGATTTATACAAATCCAAAACTCCCCCTATGGGTGCGCATAAAATTAACTATAGCAGTATAGTAGCACATGATATAGTATATGTCAATCTTCATGCACAATATATTGTATGTTCTTAAATACTCTGCTTTGCATATATGACTTCAATTAAAATATTGAAATATCACGTATCCCACCTCTCTTTTTTCAAGTTTACAGAAAAATTTTTAATAAAAAGTACATAATCTGTTCAATCTGAAAAAATCTCAGTTAATTACTTAATGAAATTGTTAAGACAAAACCAAGTCTTACGCTATTGTACCTTAATAATTTTATACCTTATCAGGAAATGTATATAGGTGCTGCAGATAGTGTCGCATGAATGCACGCCTGCAGCTTGATGATTACATAGTAACACCTCATACGTGCATGAAACATGGCATAGGAAACGGTTTCCTGATATGTCTACTCTTTCATTAATCTAATTTATAGAGGTGATTATATTGAGTGAAACAGACAATCTCTTTAAAGCATACTCCGTTCAGGAGATAGCATCCATGCTCGGCATTGGAAAAACAAAAACTAGGGAACTTCTTGACAGTGGAATTCTTCCAGTTACAAAAGTTGGGCGGCAATATTTTACTTCACCAGCTTCTATTCAGGAGTTTCTCAAGAAAAACATAGGAAAACAAATATTCTTTTAGCCCCTTTAGAAAGTTATTGTCAATCAGGCTTGGCTATATTAAAATAGAGCTTATACCTGATTTGGCATGAATATCTCATTAGAACTATTCATGGCGAGAACAACGAAAAGTACACAACAAAAAAGAAGATCCAAAGGGGATGGATCACTATTTCCAAATAAGAGAGGAGGATGGACTGTGCCCGATATAGAAAAAAATGGCTACCGGACAAAGAGTTTAATGCTCCTACCAAAGGAGAAGCGAAAGCATTATTAGATGACTGGAAGATAAAAGTCGCAATACAAGACGCAATTACTTCAAACATCAAAATACAGGACTATGCGAACAAATACTTATTCCGCAAAAGTCTCATGGTTGAAGCTGGCAAATTCAAACAAACCAGTCTGGATCGATTAGAAAAATTAGGTCAATCTTCTATCGTGCCCTTTTTAGGACGGCGTGGCATTAAAATCACACATACTCTTTTTTTAGACAGAATTATAGGATTCTGAAAAAGAAAAAGCCTAGAAAACCTTGATTTCCTGGGCTTTTCAAGAGGTGCCACCCGGATTTGAACCGGGGATAGAGGTGTTGCAGACCTTTGCCTTACCACTTGGCTATGGCACCATATTCACTTTTTATTATATGTAAGAAATCTTACATAATGACTCCAAGGGGATTTGAACCCCTGTTACCGCCGTGAAAGGGCGGTGTCTTAACCGCTTGACCATGGAGCCTCTTACACGGCATTAGCCGTGTCAACGAATGTTATATTACCATAAGCAGAGAATTTTGGCAAGAGGAAATTCCAAATTTTTTTAAAAAAATTGCCACGATTCAGCCCAGCAGACGCGGCTTATAACCGCTGCCGTCTGCAGTAAGTGCGAACTGCCAGTATCAGAAAGGCCGGAATCTCAATCACCGCTGAAATGAAGATAACATATGGTGTCCAGAGACTCAATTTTCCAAGGTGCAGAAACTGAAAATCCACAAACTGATAGAGAAAACTATTTTGCATACCAATGCCTGCGGAAGGAAGTATCGTCGAAAGCCACGTGGAACCACCCAATCCAAAATAAGCAAAAATCGGTAAAAATAGTACCACAAAAGAAATCAAAAGAGCCGTCAAAGAATCTTTACACTTTGCGGATAAAAACAGTGCACAACTCATACTCGCAATCAACGAAATACCTCCGCAAACTGCCAAAGTCAACTGAAGCTGGCCCAAATTCATATTGGGCAGATTTATGATTGAAAACAGCATCTGCATGGAAGTTTTCAGACATTCTGTTCCAAATGCGAGGTTGAGAATCGTCAAATGAATGGCCATTCCCAGAATAAAAACAGCAATAAAAATACAGCAGGATGCAGTGATCCTCACAACAGCAAACCTCATTCGTCCATATTTCGCACAACGAAAAATGTTGTCACTGCCAGTCTGATATTCGTTGGCAAAAATCGGTGCTGCAATTGCAGTACACAGGACCATCAAGACCAAAATATACAGCTCAGTATAGTCAAAAGCGTCTCTGCTCACCCCTGTATAGAGCTGAAAGGGAACTTCCACCTTGGAATATTTGTCTGCCGCATACTGTCTGGCAGCCGGATATTTTTTCTGTTCAAGGTTCATAATATCATTCAGATGGTTCCTGCATTTTTCATAATAACTCTCCTCCACCTCATCCGGGTTAATCTTCATCAAATCTGTCCCTATTCCAGTCTTAGGGTCAGCAAATGCCTCTGAAAGCCCCTGTAGGACTGGTCTGACGGCCAAAATATTTTCAACATATAAATCCAATGGAACCTCATCTAAGGTACCATATTCTCTCACATAACTCTGATATATTCTCAAAGCCTCTGCTACTTTTTCCGGTGTAACTTCACCATTAGTTTTTCTGTAATAATTTTTCTTAAATTGAAGGGCCTCCAAACCGTCCAATTCCACAATACTCCCGTCTTCTCCCGGCCGATTGATGGATTCAAAGCTTACTGGCAGATAAGCCATAATCACTGAAAACACCAACGCTATAAAAACTAAAATTAAAGTACGACGTGTCTTTACAAGCCGCTTCATTTCCAACATAAATAGACGCATATTAGTTTCCCTCCTTTTCTAAGACGGTTTGAGGAAAAAGCCACAAATATAAATCCTCTAGCCTCGGAGGCACTGTTGCGGACTTTGGAAGCTCAGGTTTCTCGGATAAATAACGGATAAATACCAAACCGTGACCTTCATCGCGCCGACTGACAACCCTCAATCTTTTCTCATATTCTGTCAAATCCTCCACAGATACGGCCCCCTCCCATACCTTTCCTTCTATCTGCCTTACCAATTCTTGCGTCGTCCCTATATCTACGATCCTCCCCGCCTTCATGATTGCATTCCTAGAAGCTATATATTCAACATCTGAGACAATGTGAGTAGAGATCAATACGATACGATCATGAGAAAATTCAGAGATCAAATTTCGAAACCGCACCCTTTCACCTGGGTCAAGCCCGGCCGTGGGTTCGTCCATCACGAGAACTTTTGGCTCATTTAGCATGGCCTGAGCAATTCCGACACGGCGTCTCATTCCCCCGGATAATTTGGCAATCTTTTCTCCTCTCACCTCGGACAAAGTGAGGAGTTCCAAAAGCCGTTCTATTCTTCCTGCAGTTTCTTTGATGGGAACATCCTTCAAAGCCGCCATATACTCCAGATAATCTTTTACAGTAAAGTCACGGGAATATCCGAAATCCTGCGGCAGATATCCGAATAGGTTCCGATAAGTCTCCCCCATTTTACGGATTTCTATTCCGTCATAAAAAACTGCACCGCTGGTGGGAGCTGTGAGATCTGCAATCATTCTCATCAGCGTAGTTTTACCTGCACCGTTAGCCCCTAAAAGTCCCCAAACACCTGCTGTCAACGTAAACGACACCTCATCAACCGCTTTTTTGTCTTTAAAGTGCTTGCTCAACTGTTGGATTCTCAGTTCCATGCCCTTTCTCCTTTCCCTAACCTGCTCGATACCACGGACAATGGTGCTACGTGCCGGTGGCACGCGTCTAACATGAACCGCATCGAAACGAGACCCGTTCGTGCTAGCACGGTCCCCTTTTCCTGGCCTATCGCGCAAACCTTCATGTCGCCTGTCGGCGGTACCTCCAAAAAGTATAAGCTACAGATTGCTCCGTGCATCGCACTCCCGCAATCCT
>ENA-OPRR01001294-OPRR01001294.1-human-gut-metagenome-genome-assembly--contig:-NODE-1294-length-21765-cov-2.935283_pt1 | contig 21765 bp, 24 predicted proteins | sample MGYA00241796_ERZ501883 | MGnify/ENA primary metagenome ERZ501883 (study PRJEB25962, sample SAMEA2042406) | human gut metagenome | biome: human gut; feature: human-associated habitat; material: faeces...
CAATATTCCCTTTTAGGGAATCAGCACGTAATACCCCTTCTAGGGGTTGTTCAAACCACTAGTTAACTAGTGGTTTTGATTATTGGCAGAAATATGTATTCAGCATAAAAGACAGAGAATAAAGCGACAAGGTTGTTTTTTTGTAAAAAATCTATAATGGTACAAAATATTTGTCTTAAACTATTTTCGTGAGTTTATGAGAAGAATGGTTTGTCCGTAACATAAATGCATTTGTTTTTCGGTGACGGTTTTTCTGTTCGAGAAAAACGTGAAAACCGCTTTTTGGCATATTTCTGGGCAAAATAGAAAGAAAATGGAAAAAATTTTTCTCTTTGATTTGTTTGGAGATGAATAATTATGTTGGTATTTTTCTAATGATTCAGACAACAGTTTAAGACAATTAATGTACTACTAAAGATACAATCTTGGTATTAAAATAGAAACATCAAATCAAAAGATAAGAGTTAAAGGAGGGATTAGCTGTGGATATAAATACTTTTCAAGAAATAATCAATGGATGGGATATTTGGTTATCTGTATTCATCATGATTTTAATCGTGGTATTACAGTCAGCTTTTTTCTTAAAGACAGCAATAAAAGAAGCAAAAACCATTGGTATTTCCGGTGAAAAAAGAAAAGCGGCAATGCGTGCAGCGTGCATTACCGCCATTGGTCCCTCTATGTCGCCGGTTATTATGATGCTTGCCATGAGTACGGTGTTGGGGACGCCGTATACATGGTTTGTATTAAATAATGTGGGAGCTGCTCGTACAGAATTAGCAGCTGCTGCAATGGGGGCATCTGTTGCTGGTGTAGAAGTGATGGATGCCAATATTGGAATACGTGCCTGGACGTATGGCATTTGGGCTGGTGTGCTCAACAGTGCAGGATGGTTGATAGTTGTGTTTTTGCTGAACTATAAGATGGAGCATATGGTACATCGCATGTATTCCAGATTTAGTGAGAAGTGGATTAAGGAACTTTTGGGTGGCGCCGCCCTGGCCTTATTTGCTTATTTGCTGAGCAATCAGCTGGTAGGAAAAACAACTGCCAATTACTGTGCAGCGATTATTTCAGGACTTTGTTCTCTGTTATTTGGGACAGTGCTGAAGCGATATCAGAAGCTGCAGGAATTTTCGATGGGGATATCCATGTTGGCAGGGATGTTTTTGACGGAGGTGCTATTTGGATAAAATGACAATGAAGGAGGGTTTATTATGGATTTTCAAACGATGATCAATAGTCCTGGCATGTGGATTGCATCCAGTTTTCTGGTTATTATTTCCGTATCACAGGCAGTGGTATTTTTGAGAGCAGCATTAAAGGAGGCAACTTCTCTCGGCATTGATGAAAAGAAACGTAAAGCAGCCATACGCTCTGCTTGTATTACGGCGATTGGGCCATCCCTGTCTCCGGTTATTACACTTCTGTCATTGGTAGCCGTGGTTGGTGCTCCAACCACATGGATGCGTCTATGTGACGTAGGTGCGGCACGAACAGAATTGGGCGTCATTTCGCTGACATCGACATTGGCTGGCGCTGAAGTAGGGAGCGCTTCCTTTGGTACAGAAGCATTTTCCTATGCTCTTTGGGGAATGGCACTGAATAGCTTTGGCTGGCTTTTCCTGGTATTCATTTTGGGCCACCGTATGAGCGGCGTCGTAGAAAAAATGAATACGAAATATAATCCCGTATGGGTTAAGAAACTGCTTGCAGGTGCAACAGTAGGGTTATTTGCATATTTGCTGGCAAACCAGATTCAGGATCTGCAAATGCCGAAACTGACACCGGCAATTATTTCAGCGGTGGTTATGCTGCTGTTGACCACAGTATTGAAAAAATATCAAAGACTCCAGGAATTGGCGCTTGGTATATCCATGCTGGTGGGGATGATTGCCACTCAGATAGTATTTGGATAAATTAGAAATGACGAAAACGAGGTGACAGCTATGTATGATAAGAAAATGATCAAAATTGGTCGCGTTTCCATGGGGCTTGCCATTATTGCCAACTTTATTCCGGCAATTTATGTAGGCTTGCGATATGGAGAAATGCCAGGAATTGCTACCATTTTACAAATCTGGGCATTGGTAGCGGCAACCTATGGCATCAGCTGGATCATTCAGCCCATTGCCTATTATCCGACATTGGGTGCGCCGGGTTCCTATATTGGTTGGCTGGCAGGTTCTGTTGGTGATATTCGTATGCCTGCCGCATCTATGGCACAAAAAATTGCAGGCGTGGAATCAGGTACCCATGCAGGGGAAGTTGTTGCAACAATCGGTACTTGCTGTTCCGTATTTGTTTCCGCAGGTATGATTACTGTATTTACGGTTATTGGTTCTCAGGTAATTCCTATTCTTCCTGCGTTTGTAACGGAATCGTTCAGTTATATTTTGCCGGCGCTTTTCGGTGCGATATATGTGGATATTGCGAGAAAAGACTTAAGAACCGGAATCTGCACAATCGCTGCGGCTATGCTCATTATGATTTTAGGCGGAAAAATTGGAATCCCTGGTGGTGTTTTGACACTGCTGATCGTACTGAGTGGTATTTTGATTACAAGAGTCTTTTTTGTAAAAGATCAGAAAAAAGAGGCATAAAGTTGTTTTGGATAGGGAGTGAAAGTTATGTTTGATGTAAAGATTGTAGGTGGCACAATTCTGGATGGCAGTGGTGCATTTCGTTATAAAGCAGATGTAGGTATTGAAAGCGATAAAAACACAGCAATTGGTGATCTTTCCGCGGCGGATGCCAAGAAAGTGATCGATGCTTCCGGAAAATTTGTTTCTCCCGGTTTCATTGATTTCCATACACATTCAGATTTATCACTGGTATATGATAAGTACACAAGAAGCCGGATTTATACAGGGGTAACCATGGATGTCATTGCAAACTGCGGAATTGGTGTAGCGCCTATCCGTGAAGAACGCAAACAGAAATTGATTGATTATCTTGGCACAAGAATCATTGGCACAATTCCGGCAAAACTGGAATTGCCATGGAATACGATGGAAGAATATTTTACATATTTGGAAGAGAATGCACCAGCAGTCAATGTTGCGGCTTATGTTGCGCATGGAGCCATTCGGATTGATGAAATGGGCTTTTCCAAGGAACCGGCTGACGAGGAACAGATGAAACATATGAAGGCTGAAGTCAGAAAAGCAATGGAGACAGGCTGTATTGCTCTTTCAACAGGGTTGGTTTATTTGCCTGGTGCTTATACAACAAAAGAAGAATTAGCTGAATTGTGTAAAGAATTAAAGCCATACAATGGTTATTATATCTCTCATATCCGTAATGAAGGCGACGAGGAAATGGAAGCGTTGGATGAGGCAATTTATATTGCAAAAACTGCCGGCGTACCACTGCATGTATCCCACTTGAAAATAATGGGACACAGAAATTTTGGTAAAATCGATGAAGTTTTCGCAAAACTGGATGCAGCGGAAAAAGATGGATTAGAGGTAACGTTTGACTGCTATCCTTATACAGTTGGTATGACATCTTTGGGTGCACTGCTGCCGCCATGGGCTTTTGAAGGCGGCGTGGAAAAGATGATTGAACGCTTGCAAGTGCAGGAAAATAGAGATAGAATAGTAGAAGAACTGAAATCTGGCATTCCCGGTTGGCAGTGTTTCTATCGGATGGCAGGTGGCTGGGATGGTGTTGTGCTGGCATCTGTTATGACAGAGGCAAACAAATATACAGAAGGCAAAACAGTTGCGGAAGTTGCGAAAATCTGCGGCGAAGATCCATTTGATACCTTTTTCCGTCTTTTGATCGAAGAAAAAAGTAAAATTCAGGTTGTTGTACATACCCAGGGCCAGGAAGATACCGATAAAGTTGCGTATTATCCTAAAACATGTTTTGGTTCCGATAGTATGGATCTTTCCACAGAAGGGCTGTTGTCCATCGGTAAACCGCATCCCAGAGCGTTTGGTACATTCGGCAAAGTTTTTTCTTATTATGTAAGAGAAAAAGGAATGCTGGCTTTTGAAGATGCAGTAAGAAAAATGACATATCTGTCTGCAAAACGTTTGGGTATCGATGAAGAACGTGGCTTGCTCAAAAAGGATTATTATGCTGACATTGTAGTGTTTGATCCAGATCAGATCTGCGATAAAGCAACCTATGAAGATCCGAAGCAGTATACCGTTGGTGTGGAATATGTATTGGTCAATGGTCAGATCGCGCTGGAAAATGGAAAACAGACAGATGTCTGCGCAGGTCGTGTGATTCGAAATCCTCACAGATTTGGAGATCAAAAGAAATAAAAACATATTGCGTAAATAGCCGCTGACATATAGAATTTATATTGTATTTTGTTGTGCTGGCAACGTATTCGTAAATAGGTCTTTTTGCCCGGTCTTTGTTGTAATCCGCAGGACAGGGCAAAAAGACTTTTTTGAAATAAGCAGACTGGACTTCTGCGAAGGAAAAGGAGGCATACTATGAAAATATTGTATGTAGGGCCATTGATGATGATCAATAAACTGGTGCCGATGAGCAAAAGAATTTTTCCCAGTTTGGAGTTTGATTATATTACTTATGAGCGATATACAGACGCACCTGATTTATTGGAGCATTATGACAAAAAGGTGGATGCAGTTTTGTTTTCTGGTAAATCGCCTTATAAAATTTGTGAAAATCAAATGAATCAATCTATTTTAATGGATTATGTACCCAGACATGAAACAACCCTTTATAGAGTGTTATTAGAAATCACATATCTGTTGAAACGGGATATTTGTAGATTAAGTGTGGATACTTATGATAAGAAGATGATGCAAAAACTCTATAAAGAAATTCATGTTGAGTTAAGAGAAGATTCCGTTTTTTTTGCAGAGCAAAGATATATGGATCCAAATTATAAAGACTATGTTGTTGCGTTTCATAGGAAAAATTATTATGAATATCATGTTTGCTGCTGTATTACCGGATTGGAAGAAGCATATCGCGAAATGAAATCAGAAGGGATTCCCGTTGTTTTGGCGTTGCCATCGGAAGATGTTGTGGTAAAAAGTGTCAGAAATTTGCAGATACGTTATATTGCGAAAAAAACAGCGAAAACCAAATTGTCGTTGTTGCGATCAAATTAAATGTTCCATCTGAATATTCTTTGATGAAAGAGGATGAATACTCTTATCTGTCACAGCGCATTAAAATCATGGATCGCTTATACCATTTCAATCATCGCATAGATGGTGTACTGGTGGAGCAGAGTAAAAGCGAATGTATGATCTTTACTACCAAAAAAATAATCGAAACAGAAACGAATCAGTATAAAGACTTCTATTTGCTGGATGTTTTACGAGAAGTGTCTGCGGTTCCTGTTTATATTGGTATAGGTTATGGAAAAACAGCAAATGAGTCAAAGTATAATGCCTATGAAAGCATGAAAAAGATGGAACGTTCACGGCAGAATTCAGTCTATATCGTTTTTGAAAATGGCGAAGTCATGGGACCCTTGGAGACAGGAAGAGGCGCCAAGAAACAAGATAATTTTGATGAAAAATTCTATCGTGCGGCGACAGAAACGGGTTTGAGTGTCAATACAATTTATAAAATATTTGGCGGTATAGTAAAGGAAGAAAAAGCTGATTTTACATCCAGAGAATTGGCGGCAATCTGTGGGGTAAGTGTACGAACCATGGATCGAATCATTCTGAAATTGTGCGATGCGGGTTATTGTGAAGTCATCAGTGAAAAATTGATGCATAAGTCTGGACGACCCAGCAGAATTTTGCGCCTGCACCCATTGCAAATATATAATGGATGATCTAGGGATACTATATAAAAAAGCGTGTGCCAGATGCAGAAAGATGATAACCTAATAATCATTTATATGGAAGAAAAGGGAAGCGCGCTGTTATGAAAATTTGAAGGTGCCCTCAATCTGAAAATATTTATGATTATTTGAAAATTGCGGAAATATGCCCATTTCTGTGAGTTGTATGGATATCTATACAAAAATAAGAAAAAATTATAAAAAACACTTGCTTTTTTATTTTTTCTATGATATTATTATCAAGCAGTTTCGATTCGCGGCTGTGGCGGAACTGGCAGACGCACCAGACTCAAAATCTGGCGGTAGTGATATCGTGTGGGTTCGAGTCCCACCAGCCGCACTGAAGAAACCTTGAGAAATCAAGGTTTCTTTTTTTATGTTGTAAGGCTGAAAATGTTTGAAATAGATCATTGCTGACTTTGTATGGTTTTATATGTCCTGTGAATTTCTGTCTGAATGGCAGCATATCGCAGGGCTTTTTTATTGGGATACTATGGAAAATTCCTATGCAGTGAATGGAAAAAAATAAATTTTCAGGAGATATTGTGATTCAGCATAAAGGAGAGTTCACGACTTTTTTTCATAAAAAATACGCACGCGTATGCGTGCGTATCATTTTTGGTCTTCCGTTTTTTTCATGATCCAGCATTTTCTTGTACATTCATCGCAATTTTTCCGGCACAGGGCACTGCCATCGCTGCGGACGGCACCAGCGTGCTTATAAGCCACATAACCCAGTGTCACACAAAGGATGATAAACAGAAATTGTCCCATACCATTCCCCCTTTTATATGAGTGGTTTCGCGTGGTGTTTTTATTATCATACCAGAAATTCCGAAAAGACGCAAAGGAATATGCAAAAAGCATATGGCAAAAGCCAATAAAAACTGCTATAATAAGACGAATCAAGCCGAAAGGCTTTTCTTTTTGATAGCGTTATTTTTTTAAAAGAATAACGAGGTGATTTATGAAACAGGATTTACATTATGATATGAAAGTGCGCATCATGGGGGAGGAAAAAGCCTTTGGCCCAGGTGTGGCGCAGCTTTTGAAAGGCATAGAGGAAATGGGCTCCATGCAGAAAGCCGCTGAGAAAATGGGGCTTTCTTACAGCAAAGCCTGGAAAATGATGAAAACAGCGGAACAGGAACTGGGCTTTGCCTTGACGGAACGCAGCAGCGGCGGTAAGGACGGCGGCGGCTCGGTTGTGACGGCAGAAGGCAGAGAAATGATGCAGCGGTATGGCAGCTTCCTCTCTGCTTTGCAGACAGAGGCAGACCGTTTGTTTGCGTTTTATTTTCAGAGGGAAGGTGAGAAATGATGCCGGAAGAAATTGTATTTTGCAAAGGCGGCGGATGTACGGCAAAACTGGGGGCAGGCGTATTGGAACGGGTCCTTTCCCGTCTGCCCAAGCCGGAGAAAAAAGACGAAAACCTGCTCATTGGCTTTGAAAGCTCCGACGATGCGGCGGTTTATCGAATTTCAGAAGATACTGCCATTGTGCAGACATTGGATTTTTTTCCGCCAATGGTGGAAGACCCTTATATTTTTGGACAGATTGCCGCAGCCAATGCCCTCAGCGATATTTACGCCATGGGCGGCGATGTGCGGACAGCCCTGAATATCGTTTGTTTCCCGGAAAAAATGGATTTGAACATTTTGGGGAAAATCATGCAGGGGGGCAGTGAAAAAGTTATCGAAGCGGGAGGAACCCTTGCCGGCGGGCATTCCATTGCCGACGCGGATGTGAAATATGGGCTGTCTGTCATGGGAACCATTCATCCAGACCGCATTTTTCCCAATGACGGCGCGCAGGAAGGCGATGTGCTTTTGCTGACAAAACCCCTGGGCGTTGGCATTGTCTGCATGGCAAATCGTATGGGAGAAGCCTCTCGGGAAGCCATGGACATGGCTGTCCGTTCCATGACGACTTTGAACAAATACCCTTCGGAAATCATCAGAAAATATGAAGTTCACGGCTGTACGGACGTGACGGGCTTTGGTTTTCTGGGGCATTTGAAGGAAATGCTGGCAAAGGGGCTTAGTGCGGAGATTGATTCCATCCGTATCCCCCATATTCCAGAAAGTCTGGCTTATGCCGACGGATTTTTCCTCACAGCGGCAGCCCAGAGAAACCGGAACCATGTAGGTGATTTGGTGGAATTTTGCGGCGTGCCTTTTGCGGTGGAAGAATTGCTTTTTGACCCTCAGACCTCCGGCGGCTTGCTGGTGAGCATGCCCAAAGAGGACGCGGAACAGGCGTTAGGGGAAATTGCGGCATTAGGTTTGCCCTGCGGCATTGTTGGAAAAGTCGTGAAAAAAGAAACACAGAAGATTGTGGTATTATAGGAGGAAACACAAATGGAAAGAGTAGACGCGCGTGGAAAAACTTGTCCCTTGCCGGTTATTGAAACAAAAAAAGTATTGGAAAGTATGACAGAAGGCACTGTGGAAGTGCTGGTAGACAACGCCATTGCGGTGCAGAATCTCTGCAAAATGGCAGAACAGAAAAAAATGAAAGCAGTCAGCGAAAAACAGAGTGAGGACTGCTATATGGTGACCATCACTGTGGAAGCAGGCAGTCAGACACAGCCAGATGCGGCTCCGGTGGTTTGTATGCCCGATGGCAGAAGCGCAGGAACGGTGGTTGCTCTGACAGCGGAAACCATGGGCACAGGCGACGATGTGCTTGGGAAAATTTTGATGAAAGGTTTTGTATATGCTCTGACAGAACAGGATCAGCTGCCGGAAACCATCGTTTTGTATAACGGCGGCGCAAAACTGTCTGTGGAAGGTGCGGAAACACTGGCTGACTTGAAGCTCATGGAAGCCCAGGGGGTCGAAATCCTTACTTGCGGCACTTGTCTGAACCACTATGGTCTGTCTGAAAAACTGGCCGTTGGTTCCGTTACTAATATGTATCGTATCGCCGAAGTCCTTTCCAAAGCAGGTAAGGTGATTCGTCCATGAAAACACCATTTCCCATTGTTGTCCGTGGCGGCGGCGATCTGGCAACAGGTACCATCCATAAATTGTATCAGGCAGGATTTCCTGTTATCGTGCTGGAAACTGCCAATCCTTCTGCCATTCGGCGGTATGTGGCTTTTTCAGAAGCCGTATATGAAGGTGAATGGACAGTGGAGGGGGTGACAGCCGTCTTGGCAGCGAATTTTGCGGAAGCTCAGGAAATTTTGGAGGATGGAAAAATCCCTGTGCTCATTGACCCTCATTGCAAGATTTTAGAAGAAATCCAGCCACAGGTGCTTGTCGATGCCATTCTGGCAAAAAAGAATCTGGGAACGACTATGGATATGGCAGAAACAGTCATTGCCCTTGGCCCTGGTTTTACAGCAGGGGTGGATGCCCATCTGGTCATTGAAACCCAGAGGGGGCATAATCTGGGTCGTGTGCTGACGGAAGGTGCGGCGGCACCCAATACGGGCATTCCCGGTGTCATTGCCAGTTATGGCAAAGAACGTGTCATCCATGCTCCGGCGGCAGGGATTTTGCAGAACAAAAGCAAAATCGGTGATCTGGTGGAAAAAGGTCAAACCATCGCCATGATCGGCGACGTGCCTGTTACTGCTACATTGGCAGGGGTTCTCCGCGGGCTTATCCGAGATGGCTATCCTGTGACGGAAGGGTTTAAAATCGCCGATATCGACCCAAGAGAAAGTGAACAGAAAAATTGTTATACCATTTCCGATAAAGCACGGTGCATTGCTGGTGGCGTGCTGGAAGGAATTTTGATGCGAAATAGAGGGAGTTTTATATGGAAAAAGTAAGAGTGGAAGATGCCGTTGGCATGGTGCTGTGTCACGACATCACAGAAATTGTACCCGGTACGTTCAAAGGCAGAGCCTTTGCCAAAGGCCATGTCATTCAGGAAGAAGATATTGAAAAACTGCTGAATCTGGGCAAACGCCACATTTATGTCTGGGATTTGTCCAAGGGCTATGTCCATGAAAATGACGCAGCTTTGCGGATAGTACAGGCGGCAGCAGGGGAAAACATCGTTTTCAGTGAGGTAAAAGAAGGAAAAATCGAGCTGCGAGCAGCCTGTGACGGGGTGCTGAAAATCAATCTGGATACTCTGTACGCTGTGAACAGTGACGATGAAATCTGTTTTGCCACCATCCATGGCAACAAACAGGTGACAAAAGGCAAACTCCTTGCCGCTACCAGAGTTATCCCTCTGGCAGTGAAGGAAGAAGTGCTGGAACGCTTTGAAAAAGCATGCAAGGAAAGCAAAACCCCTTTGGTGGAAGTAAAACCCTTCCGCCCTGCGAAAATCGGCGTGGTTACCACTGGCTCCGAAATCGTTTCCGGCAGAATTGCCGATCAGTTTGGCCCTGTTTTGGAGAAAAAAGCGGCAGAAGTAGGGGCGACCATCATGGGGCAGGTGTTCCCGGGGGATGAGCCTGAAGCCATCACACAGGCAATTCTGGATTTTCTGGCACAGGGAGCGGATATGGTGCAGGTGACAGGGGGTATGTCCGTAGACCCGGACGATATGACACCCTCTGCCATTCGTGCCTGCGCTGATGAAGTGGTGACATATGGCACACCTGTTTTGCCGGGGGCTATGTTCATGCTGGCGTATGTGCAGGGAAAACCAGTGGTAGGTCTGCCCGGATGCGTTATGTACGCAAAACGGACAGTATTTGACCTGGCGGTTCCTCGTCTGCTGACCGGAGAAAAACTCACCAGACGGGATTTTGTGCTTATGGCACATGGCGGACAATGCCAGAACTGCCCTGTCTGCACCTATCCTGACTGCGGTTTCGGACAGTAAAGGAGGGGAGGAGCTTTATGGGAGAGCTGACACATTTTGATAAAGAAGGCAACGCAGTCATGGTGGATGTGAGCCAGAAAGCGGAAACAGAACGGACGGCCACAGCAAAAGGAAAAATTCGCGTGAGCCGGGAAGTTTTTGAGAAGATTCAGGCAGGCACTATGGCAAAGGGCGATGTGCTGGGCATTGCCAGAACGGCAGGCATCATGGCGGCAAAACGCACTTGGGAATTGATTCCCCTGTGTCATTTGCTGGCGCTGACAAAATGCAGTGTGGATTTTGAACTGTTTCCAGAAAGCTGTGAAATCGAAGCGGCATGCACTGTGAAAACCGTTGGGAAAACAGGGGTGGAAATGGAAGCTCTTACAGGGGTGCAGATTACACTTTTGACTATTTACGATATGTGTAAAGCCTTAGACCGTTCTATGGTCATGACGGACATTCGCCTGTGCGAAAAAAGTGGCGGAAAGAGTGGGGAATATCGGCATGATTGATGGATTTGGAAGAACCATTGACTATCTTCGGATTTCCGTCACCGACCGCTGTAACCTGCGGTGCGTCTATTGCATGAAGGAAGAACAGCAGGAATTTCTGCCCAGCGGCGAACTGCTGACGCTGGAAGAATGGGTCAGACTTTGCAAAGGCGCCGCTTTGGCAGGCATCCGCAAAACCCGTATCACCGGCGGCGAACCCCTCATGCGGCGGGATATCGTGGAATTGGTACAAGCCATTTCCAACATCCCTGGCATCGAAAAAGTTGTTATGACGAGTAATGCTGTCCATCTGGCGCCCCTTGCGGAAAAACTGAAAAAAGCAGGACTTTCTGGTGTTAATGTGAGCATCGACAGTTTGGATGAGGAACAGTATTGCAGACTCACTAGGCGCGATGTGCTGTCTGATGCTTTGGCTGGTCTTGCATCTTGCGGCAAAGTGGGACTGCCTGTGAAAGTCAACTGTGTGCCTGTGGCAGGGGAAAATGAAAAAGAACTGCTCCATCTGGCAGAACTGGCGAAGGAATATCCCATGGAGGTACGTTTTATCGAAATGATGCCCATTGGGGAAGGTTCCGCTTTTCCAACCGTGAAAAATGAAACCATTCGGAAACGGCTGGAAGAAGTTTACGGTGGATTTATTCAGACGGAGAAGGATGACCGGGAAGGCCCTGCGGTGTATTATACAAATGCCCATTTCAAAGGACGCATTGGCTTTATCAGCCCTGTGAGCCGCAGTTTCTGCCACCAGTGCAACCGTATCCGGGTGACAGCGGAAGGGAAACTGAAGCTTTGTCTTCATCATCCAGTGGATTGTGACTTGCAAGAATTGGTGCGCAGCGGCGCGGAGCCGGAGGAAATACAGAAGGTGTTGCAGGAGCGTATTCTGCAAAAACCAAGGGATGGTCATACCACCGACGAGAGCCGTCCCATGTGGAAAATAGGAGGATAGTATGGGAAAGATTATGGCTGTGTGCATCAGTGAAAAACGGGGCACACAGAAGAAAAATATTGAGAAAGTACGCCTGATTGAGAATTTTGGGCTGGAAGGTGACGCCCATGGCGGCAATTGGCATCGGCAAGTAAGCCTTCTTTCTTATGAGAAAGTGCGGGCATTTGAAGAAAAAGGCATTTCCGTAGAGGATGGCGCTTTTGGTGAAAATCTGCTGGTGGAAGGCTTTGATTTCAAAACCCTGCCCGTAGGAACCAGATTCCGCTGCGGAGAAGTTTTGCTGGAAATGACCCAGATTGGCAAGGAATGTCATAGCCATTGCGAGATTTATCAGACGGTGGGGGACTGCATCATGCCCAGAGAAGGTGTGTTTGCAAGAGTGCTCCATGGCGGCATGATTCAGATTGGAGATGAGATGGAAATTGTACCGAGTAGCGATTCTGACAGCAAGTGATAAAGGGGCGGCAGGTAAACGGGAAGACTTAAGCGGCCCTGCGGCAAAAGAAATCATGGAACAGGCGGGGTATACTGTGGTGGATATGCGGATTCTGCCCGACGAAAGACAGCTGCTTTCGGAAACCATGAAGGAAATCTGCGATAAGGGAACGGCGGACTTGATTTTGACCACTGGCGGCACAGGTTTTTCCTCCAGAGATTGGACACCGGAAGCCACACTGGATATTGCGGAACGCCAGGTACCTGGCTTTAGCGAAGCCATGCGGGCAGCGTCTTTGGCAATCACGCCAAGAGCTATGCTCAGCAGAGGGGTTTCTGTCATTCGAAAACAGACCCTTATCGTCAATCTGCCGGGCAGCCCCAAAGCGGTGCGGGAAAACCTGGAAGTGATCTTGTCGGCTCTGGGACATGGACTGGATATTTTAACGGCAAATGCAGGAGAATGTGGGCAGTAAGGAGGAAATCATATGAAAAAGAAATTTGGTATGATGGCATTGGCAATGGTTTTGACAGCTACTATGCTGGCAGGCTGCGGCAGTGAACAGACAGCGGAAAGCAGCGATGGACAGGATACAGTGACAGGGGCAATCACCGTTTCCGCGGCGGCGAGCCTGACAGATGTCCTCAATGAACTGGCACTGACATTCCAGGAAGAAAACCCTGGTACAGAAGTTTCCTTTACCTTCGGTGGCAGCGGTGCTTTGCAGACACAGATCGAGGAAGGTGCCCCTGTGGATCTGTTCTTCTCTGCGGCAGAAAGCAATATGGACGCTTTGGAAGAGCAAGGGCTTATTGATGCAGCCACCAGAAAAGATGTACTGCAAAATGAAATTGTTCTCATTGCCCCTCAGGGAGAAACAGCAGTAACTTCTTTTGAAACCATTCTGGATAGTGAACCCCAGATTGCTTTGGGGGAAGCGGAAAGCGTTCCCGCTGGGAAATATGCCCAGGAAATTTTCACAAACCTCGGTATCTGGGATGAGGTGAAGAGCCATGCTGTATTTGCATCCAACGTGCGGGAAGTTTTGGCTTGGGTAGAAGCTGGAGAAGCTGACTGCGGCGTAGTATATGCTACCGACGCAAAGACTAGCGATGCGGTGCAGGTTGTTTGCAATGCACCAGAAGACGGCCCTCAGGTGCTCTATCCTGCGGCGGTTATCAAAGACTGCGCGAATCCCGAAGGTGCTCAGGCATTTTTGGATTTCCTCACCAGTGAAGAAGCAGGAGAAGTGTTCGCTTCTTATGGCTTTACATTTTTAGCAGAATAAAGGAAGGAGAATTCCGTGATGGATGTTTCGCCTCTTTTGCTTTCTGTTTGGGTGGCAGCCTGCGCCACATTTTTTTCCGTGGTGCTGGGCACCCTTGCGGCTTATGGCGTTATGAAACTGCGCCGTTTGCGCCCCTTTGCCGATGCGGTGCTGACATTGCCTTTGGTGCTGCCGCCTACGGTAACAGGTTTTTTCCTGCTCATATTGTTGGGCAAAAACAGCCCTGTGGGACGTTTTTTCAATGAAATCGGATTTCCTTTTATATTTTCCCTCCGTGGTGCAGTGGCAGCGGCATTTGTGGTGTCTTTTCCGCTGATGTATCGAGCGGTCAGGGGTGCCATGGAATCTATGGATAAACAGCTTCTCTACGCGGCGCGGACATTGGGCGCAAGTGAAAAGAAAATCTTTTTCCGCATCATTCTGCCTAATTGTCGCAGCGGGCTTTTGGCAGGGATGATTCTTGCATTTGCCCGTGCTATGGGGGAATTTGGCGCAACCATTATGATTGCTGGCAATATCCCCGGCAAGACCCAGACCATGGCGTTGGCAGTGTATACGGCAGTTCAGAGCGGCAATCGGCAGATGGCATATTTGTGGTCACTGGTCATTGTGATTTTGTCTGCCCTTGCCATTGTAGGCATCAATTATTTTGAAAAGAAAAAATATCAGGGAGAGGATGAGGGTTTTTGAGATTACAGGCAGAATTTACAAAAAAAGTAAAAACAGAAACCATTGAAATTTCCCTTGATTTGGAAGATGAAGTGTTGGGTATTCTGGGGCGGAGCGGCTGCGGCAAAAGCGTCACCCTGCGGTGTCTGGCAGGAATTTTGCAGCCGGACAAGGGAAAAATACAGTTGGATGATAAAATTCTCTTTGACAGTGAGAAAAAAATTTCTGAAAAAGCCCAGAAACGAAAAATCGGGTATCTGGTTCAGAATTACGCCCTGTTTCCCAATATGACGGTGCGGGAAAATATCGCCTTTGCTTTTGGGAAAGAAAAAGAAAAGGACTTTCTGGAGGAACTTTTGGAGCGATTCTACCTGACGGAAGTGGCAGAACTGTATCCCTCGGTGCTTTCCGGCGGTCAGCAGCAGCGAACAGCCATGGCAAGAATGCTGGCTGCAAAACCTGATGTGATTTTGCTGGATGAACCTTTTTCCGCATTGGATAGTTTTCTACGGCAGGAGATGGAACGGGAAGTCCAGCAGGTGCTCCAGAGCTTCGGCGGCGTTTCCATTCTGGTATCCCATAATAAGGAAGAAATTTTTCGCCTGACCCAGAAATGTATGGTCATGGAACGAGGGAAAATTGCGGAAATCGGGGACACAAAAGAAATTTTTGCCCATCCAAAGACAGCGGAGGGCAGATTGTTGATACAGGGAGGAAGCTTATGATTTATCTGGACAGCGCGGCAACCAGCTTTCACAAGCCAAAAGAAGTGGCAGAAGCTGTATATGACGCCATTTTGCACATGGGAAACAGCGGCAGAAGTGGTCATGAGATTTCTCTGACTTCTTCCCGTATCATATTCGGCACCAGAAAAAAACTGGCGGCACTTTTTGGCATGGATGACCCTGCGCAGGTAGTTTTTACGGCAAATTCCACTCAAAGTTTGAATATTGCCATCAGCGGGCTTTTTGGAAAAGGCGACCATGTCATTACAACTGCCATGGAGCATAACAGCGTACTTCGCCCCTTGTACCGCAAGGAGGCAGAAGGCATGGAACTGACCATCATTCCCTGCGATGAAAAAGGCACTGTCTGCTACGATTTGCTGGAACAGGTGGTGCGACCCAATACAAAGGGTATTGTCTGCACCCATGGGTCTAATCTGACGGGAAATCTGGTGGACATCAAGCGCATTGGCACATTTTGCAAAGAAAAGGGCATTTTGTTTGTGGTGGACGCTTCCCAGACAGAGAAGGAACGGAAACGGCTGGAAGCCCGGAATCAGGAAATTGACGGGATGTTTTTAAGCCTGTACACGGATAAGGCAAAAGGCATCCTGACCGAACAGCGGTTTATGAAGCTGACGGCGGCGCTGGAACAGGAGCAGGAAGCCAACCAGAAACGCCTGCACGATCTGGCGGTGATGCAGAGCCGGGCGGATGCCCAAGAAAGCGAAGTCCGAACCTTTATCAAGGAAATCCGGCGCTATGCCGCCATTGAGGAACTGGACGAGGCGATACTGAACCGGCTTATCAGCAAAATCCTGATTGGCGAGGTCAAGAAGGTGGACGGTCAGAAGGTGCAGGAGGTCAGGATCGTGTATAACTTTGTCGGGGAAATCCCGGAGATTGCAGCGTAACGGTTTACCTCACCTCTCTTGTTGAGAGGTGAGTTTTTTTGCGTTCGAGACTCATGATATTATGAGATTATCTTGAATGTTCATGCACATCATGTTACAATAGTCACGAATTCAAGAGCGAATGGAGATTTTGTCATGTTGGTTAGTTATGATAAGCTATGGAAAATACTAATAGATAAAAAAATGAATCGGACTGACCTAAAGGAGCACGCGGGGATTAGTTTTAATATACTTGCCAAAATGGGACGCAACGAATTTGTATCGATGGAAAGTCTCTATAAAGTATGTACGGCACTGAACTGTGATATTGGCGATATAATGGAGTTTACAAGCAATGAACAAGATTGATTATGTCGTAACCTCGACAACAAAGTATATCGAGCAAATGACTAAAGCCCAAAGAAAAAAATACGGACAATTCTTTACAAGTAAAGAAACTGCTGTGTTCATGGCAGAATTATTTGACTTACAATCTGCCTCTGGAACTGTTTCGATTCTTGATCCTGGTGCTGGCTCTGGTATTCTTTCGACTGCATTGATTGAGCGAATGCTGGATGTCGCTGCGATTACTAAAATCAAACTGGTTTGCTATGAGAGTGATACTAATATTTTGGAGTTGCTACGTTCAAACATGGATTGGGTGTGTGCTCATGCTTCAAAGCCAATAGAGTATGAAATTGTGGCGGATAACTATATCCTTTCACAAATGGCAGACTATAATCATATGTTGTGGGAATCGCCTAATCCACCCAAATATGACTATGTCATTGGCAATCCTCCATATATGAAGATCCCAAAAGATGCACCGGAGGCCTTAGCAATGCCGGATGTCTGTTATGGAGCGCCGAATTTATACTTTATCTTTGCTTCAATGAGTCTATTCAACCTTAAAAGCGATGGAGAAATGGTATATATCATTCCCCGCTCTTGGACTTCGGGCGCCTATTTCAAAAAATTCCGTCAAAAGTTTTTAGATGAGGGTGCCTTAGAGCATATCCATCTATTTGTAAGTCGTGATAAAGTATTTGAAAAAGAAAGTGTGCTGCAAGAAACCATCATTATCAAGGTGAAAAAGGCAAAAAACAAACCTCAAAATGTCACAATAACGACTACACAAAGTAATGCTGATTTTTCCCAAAAGACAGTGTTCCATGCCCCTTATGATACGGTTGTGAACGGCAAGGATCAATATGTGTATCTGGTTACAAATGCTAAAGAAGTCGAAACTTTAGAGAGACTAAACCGATTGCCTAATACTTTACCTAGCATTGGTCTTAAAATGAAAACTGGCTTAACGGTCGATTTCCGAAATCGTGAGGCATTACGAGATCATGCGGAAGCAACGGCTGTTCCATTATTTTATTCTCAACATATAAAAAACGGAAAAGTTGAGTTCCCGATTGGCAAAGAACATGAATATCTCGTCACCGAACAAAATGGGCTTTTACAAAAAAATTCAAACTATCTTTTTGTAAAAAGGTTTACAGCCAAAGAGGAACATCGAAGACTTCAATGCGGAATTTATTTAGCTCGTAAGCATCCTGAATACAGAGAAATCAGCACACAAAATAAGATTAATTTTATTTGTGGATTGCATGAATTATCTGAGTGTGTGGTATACGGTTTATATGTACTATTTAATTCCACTCTATATGATTGCTATTATAGAATTCTGAATGGATCTACGCAGGTAAACTCTACTGAAATAAACTCGATGCCAGTGCCGCCAATGAACACGATTGAGGCTATGGGTAAAGCGCTGATTCGTAGTAAGGATATGTCAGAAGCCTCTTGTGACAACATTTTAAGGAGCTTTATATGAGTAAATTAACAGATGCAAAAGAAATTTTGAATGCACTACAAGTCCCTGCAAAACAGCAAAATGGAATGTGCTGCTGTGTATTGCTTGCTATGGCAGGCCTAACGGAAGACATCCCCTGGTCGGATGCCACAAATAATTGGATTCGGATACATGATGTAATTGCTTTTGCCAATAGCCATTATGGAATGACTTATGCAGAGAACAGCCGAGAAACTTTTCGCAAGCAGGCGATGCATCACTTTAGAAACGCTGCATTTATTGAGGATAACGGTAAAGCAACAAATAGCCCAAATTATCGCTATCGTCTGACGAACGAAATGTTGAGACTGATTCAAAGTTTTGGACAGGATATGTGGGAGCAACAGTTGACCACATTTCTAAAAAACCATGACTCGCTTATTGAGTTATATGCTTCTAAGCGATCTATACAGAAGATGCCAGTAAAGATTAATGGGGCAGATTTCACTTTCTCACCAGGAAAACACAATCAGCTCCAAAAAGCAATCATCGAAGAATTTGCACCTCGTTTTGCACCGAATGCCGAGTGTCTCTATATCGGAGACACTATTGAAAAGGACTTGGTTAAAAATGAAGCCAAACTATGGGAGTTAGGATTTTCCATTACGCTGCATGATAAAATGCCGGATGTTGTTCTGTATTCCGAAGAAAGAAACTGGCTCTATTTTATAGAGGCGGTAACATCTGTAGGGCCTATGGAGCCGAAGCGTATCAAAGAAATTGGTGAAATGACCAGCGGCGTAACAGCTGGGAAAATCTATATTACTGCTTTCCTGGACTTCAAAACATTTAAGAAGTTTTCTGAAACGCTTGCTTGGGAAACAGAGGTTTGGATTGCTGACATGCCGGATCATATGATTCACTTGAACGGCGACAAGTTCTTAGGGCCACGAGAAAAATAACACTCTGTTGACTTAGATTAAAATGGTGGGGAGGGACGTTAAACATCGGATGAACTACATAAAATTATTGCACATAGAGGGCTTCAAGAAATTTGTCTCCCTTGATGTGCCGTTTAATGAACATATGAATATTCTTGTTGGCGAAAATGAGGCTGGAAAAAGTACGATTTTGGATGCTCTAAAAACCGTACTGAACCAGCAATATCGAACCGCAGATAAATCTGTATTGCGAGATTTATTTAATGCACAGATGGTTGCTGAATTTCGTGCAAATCCTAGCGTCAATACTCTACCTAAAATCTATATTGAAGTAGAATTGGTGCTTGATCCGCAAGAAAAAAATGCTTCATACTTTTACGGAGAGGTGTATGGGCGGAGGCAGCAGCAGACCGAGAAGTACGGCATTCGCTTTGAATGTAAGTATGACGAAGAACTCGGCGTTGGTATGGAGCAATCAATCTTAGAGGGTAAAATTCCTTATGAGTACTATGCTTTGACATGGACAACCTTTGCTAACCGCCCATACCAGATTATCAAAAGACCGCTAAACTTCTTGTCAATTGACACAACTAACGGTGCGGCAGCTTCATCATTTAATTATTACAACAGAACTCTATTTACAAGTAGATACGATGAAGCAACCAGAGCAAGAGCAAAAAACGAATTTCGTTCCAAATTAGAGGATGTTCTTGAAGCTGCTAATTTACCGCCAATCAGTGAGAACAGAAAATTCGGTATAGATAGTAAGAAGGTCGTCTTGGAAACTATTCTTTCTGTGTATGAGGACTCTATTGCCTTAGAAAATCGTGGTAGCGGAATGGAGAGCCTTATTAAGACGCAAATTGCTCTATCCAGAACGAGCGGTTTAGATGTCATTCTGATGGAGGAGCCAGAGAATCATCTTAGCTTTTCGACCTTGCAAAAAATGCTTCAGGAAATTTCTGGCCAGCAGGACAATTCGCAGATAATTTTAGCCACTCATAACAATATGATTGCCAGTCGGTTAAATCTAAATAATGTTTTGTGGATCACTTCAGATGGTGTTAAGACACTGGCAAATGTAGATGAAGATGTAGCAAAATTCTTTGTGCGAGCAGATGATAATGCCTTTTTACAATTACTGCTGTCCAAAAAGGTTTTTCTTGTTGAAGGGGCGACAGAATTTCTCCTTCTCCCTATGTTCTACGAACAAATCACCGGACGTGCTATTGAAAAAGATAGTGTTTCTATAATTTCTTGCAATGGTATTTCTTATAAGCGATACCTTGAGATTGCAAAAGCTACCGATAAAAGAATTGCAGTTATTACCGATAATGACGAAGAACCTTTCAGAATTGAGGAAGCTAATGCCTTTAATCGATCCAATAATTTGCAACATATTTTTATGGGGGCTACGACAGATGAGTGGACATGGGAAGCCTGTATTTATAAAGTAAATAAAGATGCTTTGGATGAAATGATTACTGTTCAGGCAGGAGCAGAGTATAAATTTCATGGTAAAGATTATGGCGCTGTATTAGGAAAAATGTTAAACCATAAGGTTGATGTTGCCTATCAGATGCTAACCTCGAATACCACATTTGTGGTGCCGCAGTATATAAAGGATGCAATCGGATGGCTAAGCGAGTAATTTTGGCAGTAGCTGGTGCGGGGAAAACCTATCACATTTGCCATGAGATAGATCCCCAAAAGCGAAATCTCATATTGGCTTTCACTCACGAAAATATTCACAACATCCAAAAAGAGCTTTATGATGCTTACAAGTGTATGCCGGAGTTAACAACTGTGGCAACATTTGATTCATTTGTTTATCATGAATTGATACTTCCTTATGAACCGAGCATAGGGGAGCATTTTGGACAGCCTAGGTTTGTTAGCTGTGGAATTTGTATGATAGACCCTCCGCCTCAAAGAATAAAAACTAAAACAGGAAAATCCATTGCGAATCCGCTTTATGAGCCCAAAGATCAACTTGCACACTATATTACGGACAGAAAACAGTATTACTGTGCTACTTTATCGGAACTGGCCTTACAGGTGAAGAAAAAGCGAGAGTCACTTATAAAGAGAGTGGCAGCAAGACTGAATATGTTTTATGACTGTGTGCTGATAGATGAGTTTCAGGATTTTCGGGAGCATGACTATGATTTGATTATAGCATTGGCGAAACAACTGAACGATGTTGTACTTGTCGGTGATTATTATCAGCACTCCGTTTCGGCAACTAATAATTCTGGAAGACCCTTTAAGAAAAAGTCTGTAGATGTCAGCTATGATGAATTTATCGGTGAGTTGGAACGTGCGGGATTTGAAGTGGACATAACCACTCTGGATAAATCCAGACGTTGCTCTACAGAAGTGTGTGAATATGTAAGCAACAAACTTGGCATCGAAATTATGTCTTTCGGTACAAATCCCGGATCGGTAATTTGGGTAGATGAAAATGCGTCACGCGTACTCGAAGATCCGTCTATTATAAAATTGGTCTACAAAGGTGCGTCACGTTACACGTTCAGGGCAATGAATTGGTCGTACTCTAAAGGAGATACTGTAGATGCGGCTTGTGTAATTTTAACAGATGATTTTGAAAAATTGGCTGATGACAGTTTTTCAACAAACCGTATCTCTGTTGTAACCCTTAACAGGCTATATGTTGCAATGACACGAAGTCGTGGCAATTTATATCTGATGCGCTTTTCGACTTTCAAAAAAATCCGCGATTCATACATTAAAGTATAAGGGTTTTAGCTGCTGCTAACAATTAAAATCCTTACGTTTATACCTTACAAAAAATTCATATAGAGTACATATTGCACAAAAAGGCAGACACTATTGAAGATGAATTTCTTTGATAGCGTCTGCCTTTTTTGAATTCATCACTTGACATTGTGGCAAAGAGCTTATGAGCCAGGATGAACTGGCCGTCATGGACGGCGGCAAGTGTATCCTCCAGCTGCGC
>ENA-OPRR01001313-OPRR01001313.1-human-gut-metagenome-genome-assembly--contig:-NODE-1313-length-21422-cov-2.976927_pt1 | contig 21422 bp, 9 predicted proteins | sample MGYA00241796_ERZ501883 | MGnify/ENA primary metagenome ERZ501883 (study PRJEB25962, sample SAMEA2042406) | human gut metagenome | biome: human gut; feature: human-associated habitat; material: faeces...
TGTGTTCTCTACGATTAGAGAAATTACCTTCGTATTTACAGTAGCTTTTTCTTTTAACTTAATTGTTCCGTCAGAAGTCACTACACCATCGCCACCATCAATTGTTCCGTCAGGCTCTTTATCCTCAATAACAATCGTAATTTTACCGGTAGGAAGTACATAACCGTCCGGCGCTTTTACCTCTTCCAAAATATATGTGCCCACATCCAGGCCCTGCAGCTTCAGTACTCCGTTTGCTCCTACTTCAACTTCTGAACTTGTCCCCTCAGAGTTATGGGTATAGACGCCATCCACTCCGTCAAACTTCAGCAAACTATTACCTTTTTTCAAGGTAAAGACAGCACCCGACAATATACCACCATTCTTGTCAACTTTTTTTACCTCAATGCCGTAAGTATAAACCTTCTTTGTCGTATCTGTTTCATAATCAGAGCCTACATATGGGTCATTGTTGTACCCTAAAAATGCGTCATTCTTCAACTCGTCTACTGTAAAAGCCTCATCATTTACAACTGCACGATAAGTAATATAAATTGTTTGACCTGCATTTTCAGTGATAAAAGCATCCTCAAAATTGATTTGGAAAGTTCTTTCTTTTTCTGGTGTTTCTGCGATAGTATAATTCTCGTTGCCAATCACTTGCTGTCCTGCTTCATCTCTGAAAACTTTAATTGTCTCATCTCCACTATAGTCAAAACCGGTTCCTAGTTTATCACTTACTACAAATTTGCGATATGTTGCATCCTCTGGATAATCCGGAACTATTGCCTTCAGTCTAAAAGTCACCTCATCGCCCACAGCAACGGTCTCGTCATCTTTATCTACCACCTCTTTGCTGATGGTCGGTTCCGTACTTTTCATCACAGAATCCGTTCCCACCACAGGGGTTCCTACTTTCCAACTCCCATCCTTGTACTCTGGAACTAATTTCACTGTCGTCGGCTGGTAAATCTTCACTCCGCCACTTGCAATCAACAGATATTCGCCCATTGACATATTCTCGAAGGTTACACTCCCAGAGTTTGATTTCATTGTATCAGTCGCGTCCAAGTCACAGGTTCCCGTCTTAATTCCATTGGCCAGCTTTTCCAGAAATTCTTTCTGATTGTCCGCACTCATATCTCCAAAAGTATCTTGAACGGCATTTCCACTACCAATATAATTACCATAACCATTATCTTTCAGCCATTTTACCACCTCTGAATTCCAGGTGTACATCGGATTCTTTGGCTGTCCAGATTCTAAATCAATATTCACAGTCATAATTTGATATGCTTCTACTGTTACCTCATTTTCTGTATCCAAGCCGTCAACTGTAACGTCGGCTGTCTCAGAACCCGTTAGCCCTCCTTCCGGCGCCGCCATCGCCGTTATCCCCATAGCCAGAGACAGTACCATTGCCAGGCACAGGGCCAAGATCTTCGAAATCACTGAGCTGCTTTTTTTCATTTTCATAGAATTTTCCTCCTTACTACTAAACCTCATATTTATTTCAAGGGGCGACTTTTGCCGCCCGCCTTCTAAGGTTTTCAAACAGAGCTGCTGCCTCTGTCAGCTTCTGGCCCGTCTCAAGCGAATCCTTAGATACCAGAAGCCTCCCGCCATCATCAGAGCACCTCCAATGAACAGAAATACCTTGGTTCCCCTGCTGCCTGAAACCGGCAGTTCCCCTGGCCGGTAGTTTCTCACCTGGTAGGAAGCATTTTTCCCTTTTATCTTCTCAAAGGCCGCCGGGTTGCCCAGCTTCTTCTTGGCGTCGGCTACCTGGAAGCTGCCGCTGTCCTTATCATAGGTCACCTTCCACTGACCATCCGGCAGTACATAACCATCCGGCGCCTGGTATTCCACAAGGCGATATTCCAAAGCCTCCGAGGACAGATTTTTAAATTCTACCAGACCAGTATCCGCTGCCGATGTCTGAATTGAAATCTTCTCCCAGCATCCTGCATTTTCAGAATTAGAGACAAGATTTCCCTGGGCGTCCACCTGAAGTCGTTTATCGTGGTCATGAGAAGTCTTTGTACATACCAGCTCGTACAGCACGAACTCCGCACCGGCTAAAGGACTCTCCTCTCCGTCTGTTTTAAGGAAAGAAAATTTACTGGTCAGACTGTTCGTAAATGCCGCTAAGTTTGCATTCTTATCCTCTTCTGCAATCGCCGTCGAATTGTCATAAGTCACAGTGGAGGTCAGCTCTGTCTCCTCCTCATTTGCTTTCACAGTTACGATTATCTCAGCTGTGTGGCTGTCATATCGTATCCCGTCTATTCCCACCGGATTCTCTTGTGTAACTCCTTCTGGCAGCTTCTCATTCACATGGAAGCAATAGGTTCCTGCCTCCAGAATCTCAATGGAGCCAAGAGGAAACTCCTGCTGCCTGTCTGTTCCTTTCCACTGAACCTGAATGGAGTTCTCAGGAATCTTCACAATTCCAGCCTCTATAGCTTTCTTCGTCTCATCATTGCCGCCTGTCAGCTGAAATTTGAAGCTGTCTTCTGGTCTCAGATTCCTTCCGATCAGAGTCTTTCTGCCTTTCAACTCAACCTGGGCAGGCTTCAGGAAGATGTTTTTGAACGCCACCTGGGAAGTATCATTTTGGGGAATTTCTCCGCTCACCTCGTCTCCTTCCTGAACGGAGCCATCCACGGAGACCACCGTGCTGTAATTATCGGAATTCCCTTTTACTTCCTTCACTACGTATTTCGTACCCGCTGGCAGCTCTTCTACCAAGAGTGATTCACCACCCTGAAGCGTTACCTGGGAACCATCAGACACATTCTCTATCGCACTGTTCCCATCAGTATTGCCTGTCTTCTGAGCCGGATAACTGCCTTCCAGCGATTTCCCGTCTTTATCTGTAAGAGTTATCTCAAATGTAAACTCTTGACCTTCCCCCGCCGGCCCTACGACTTCCTTGGACACTTTCAGATTTCCCAGCGTCTGATTCTCCACCGATACAATCACGGTCCGGGAAAATAATTCGATCAGATTCTGGTCTCCCAGCTCCTGTTTATAAGAACCTTTGTTGCCGTGCAGCAGACACTGCTGAATCACGAGCCTGGACCATCCGACCTCATTCCTCCAAGTCGTCGTTCCTTTGCCATCTACCGGCCCATATTCCAAATTTTCACTGCCATTGAGATACTGAAGGTGCAGGTCCTCCGCTTCATTCGACCTCTTCCACGATTCTTCCTGGTAATAGTCCTCCGCCGTCTCTTGGCCGACTTTGATGTCATGCAGAGTCGCATCCACCTTATCATCCGCCGCAAACTGAATCATACTACGCACAATAGAACCCACGCCGCGCTCCACGGCTATCCCATCGTCCTCAGTCCCGGCGTTTGCATAGACGCCTGTGTTATCCACAATCACCGGAATCGACGTCTCACTTCTTTTATATCCCTCAGGAGCCTCTATCTCCACCAGATAATATTTACCCAACGGAATTCCTGAGAACATCGCGCCGCCCGTCAGATCAAAGGGAGCCCCCTCTTCCTGCTTCATATCAGAAGTCGTAACAGTCCTCTCGAGGGCACTCTCTGTGGGGGCATAGTTGCCATCTGCCAAAAACTCATCCACTTTATAGAGTGCAAACGTCGCTTCTCCGCTTTCCTTGGCAGCTGAAATTGGAGTTCCATTCTCATCTAATTTCTGCACATACAGATTATTCTTCACATTGGGAACATACAAGTTTACAGAGAATAATCTCTCAAACTCATCACTATCGACGCGGGAGGTATTATCTTTTGTCGCCCCGTCAATGCTATCTGCGTTGGTATAAAAGTATCCAATAGTATACTTCGCCTGACTTTTTTCGTCATCACTCAGCATATAGTAATAGCTCATAATATCGCCTGGCAGGTCCTGAACTGTCGTTGTGTACGCTCCGTCAGGAGTCACAATGAACGGATGTTGATTCTCCTTAGCTGCCGTCAAAATCCCATCCATTCCTGTATCCTCTGTGACCTTCCAGCCTGCGATCGGTTCTCCGGACACTGCATGCCAGTTATTCGGATTTTCCATACCACTGGAATCCTCTCCTTGGTATTGGAGTACCACAGCGAACATCGTGCCGTTTTTCAGGTTTACTTCTTGCGATTTTCCCACAAGGCTTATTTCTTCATCTGCCTGTACCGTGACATTGGAGCTGGCGTACGCCCCTGTCTCCCAAGGATTTGCAGACAACAAGACCAGATTGTTCCCTGATTTGCGAAAGTAAAAGCGGTACTCCTTCATGGAACGGTATCCCTCCGGAGTATCTGATTCCATCAAAACCAGCCTAGAAACCTTACCTTCTTGGTAGATATCTTCTAACCCCAGTATGGCATCGTCTTTCATGAAGATAAATTCTCCATTCTCATCTGTGACACCCGTCGCAATCAAATCTTGTTCATTATATTCATACTCCTCATTCGCCGCATACAGCCTAAAACCAGCTCCTTTAATCTCCTCTCCGGTCTGATCGACCTTAATCACAGAGCTCTCTGGAATCGTAACCAAGTTGAACTTCAGGGACATGTTAGAATCACTATGCCCTCTTTCCAGGTAATAAAACTTCAGCGTATGGTAAGTATCATCCCGAAAGGTATTGGAACCGTCCGCAAATTTGCCGTTGACCCCGGCACTCTCAAATTTTTCTCTCAGTGTCCCATCAGGATTATCATTGATGAAAATCTCTCCCGTTGAGAAATCAATTTTCAGTGAAGCCGCATTGTGAATTCCTCCCAAATCACCGACCAACACGTCGTCTATGAAAACCCAAACATCATCGTCCCCGGAGAATTCATAAGTAACTGGCTGTGTCTTGTCTGGCTTCGTATGTCCTCCATGCTGCTGTATAAAGCGAGTGGTCATTGTCATCCCAAAATAATGGTTCAGCAGAGCATTTTTCACATTGACATCTTTCGCCACTAATTGTCCACCTTGCTCCTCCAACACTTGATCTGCCGCGTTGAATGGAAAGAACTGTCCATTTTTAGCCCCTCCTGGCTTCACCGCTGGTGCATCATACAGAGCAAACGACCTCGTGTCATCATAATAAACCGCGTAGTTTTGGGTACAGTCATAATAATAGTAGTTTTCCTCGTCGATCTGCAGCAGCCCCTGCACATTTTTGTAGGTCGCCTTCCCCTCCTGCTCATAATTGGGATTAAACAGATAGGACAGGGATTCCCCTCTTGGATACCCCTCACCATAATACTTCAGCACATCCTCTCCGTTCATTATAGGATAGCCGTCCACCAGTTTCTTTTCCACGATATTTGAGTATGGCCACTTGGCATTAATAGGTTTTTTCCCTGTCCAGTGATTCCATTCTCCCCGTACTTGCTCTACAGCTAGATTTTGCTGATCGTTTCCAAACAACAGAGCGTGATTTTCATTAATGCCTAAATTCTGGTAATTATTAGGCCTCTTATCATCCGCCTTCGTCTGCTCCTCCAACCAATAGTCAAACAAATTAATCGTAGTTCCCACTGGTGAGATACCCTTTACCGTATGATTTGAATACGGAATCTCTCCCTCAGGCAGTTTCGTGTACACCTGAGCTTCTCCCAGCCTCAACGTCACCTGTAAGGTTCCAGCCCCATCTGTCAGCTCATAGCCTTCCGGCAGAGCCGCATTTAGGACATAGTTTCCTTCCTGGGCGCCGTCCTCCGGAAAATCTTCGATGTCCCAGGTGATTTCCAGGTTTTCTGTTTTGATTTCAGCACCGCTGGTGCTGTCGTCCGCTGTCCCACCGGCGCCGGACTCAGCCGTCTCTTGTTCCTCTTCCGATTCCCGTGTTCCTATTTCCTCAGTCGATGTCTCCATCTCAGTTCCACTGTCAGCCTCAGAATCCCAATCAGACTCGCCGTCCTCCAGAAACATTTCCACAGGCTCTTCCCCGAAGTCCGTCACCTCTGTACCTGGCTCTTCTTCGGAGTCCGCTTCTTCCGCCGGTTCCTCTGGTTTTTCCGTGACTTCCGGCTCGCCCTCCGGCAATTGCACCTGAGCTGTGATCTCCGTAGGCAACATGGAGTACAAATCCTCACGGTCAACTGCCGCACTGTCCTCCATATCCAGTACCCAGCCTCCGTCCTCTTCGCTCAATACTCCTCTCTCATCGTTCCAAGTCCATTGGGAAATCGAAATCTCCTCGGCGGGCTGTTCCGTATCCTCACCTGTACATATCTCACAGTGATACCCGCATGGTGCTCCGGTCTCTGCCTCACGGTAACCGCAGCTCTCATCATGTACATGACCGCAGTTTAAGACCTGTTCTCCGTTCTCATCCAGGACATAACACTCTTCCGTATGCTCATGAGCGCACGGACTGCCCTCGTCCGGTTCCTGGTAGCCGCACTCTGGAGTATGTACGGGATGATGCTCGCACAGACCCTCGCCGCTTAGCTCTCCCTGTTCCATCTCGCCCTCAGCCAGTACAAACGAGGCCCCAGACGTAAAAATCAAAAGCATCGCCAGCACAAACGCCAGTACGCGTTTCTTTTCACTATACAATCTTATCTCCCTCCTTGGTCCCCGATGTTTTCTTTATTTTCCAAAACATATCTCTGTTTTTTCTCTTGATGTCTATTATAAAAGCCTCAAAATTACGAAAAGCATTACATCCTTCCATATTTTCATACTTTCATTTTTTTCTTCAAATTCGTTCTAAATATCCTTACCTTTTGTTCCTTTTTGCACAAAATACGTAAAAAAAAACGGAGCTGCTAAGTTTCAGCGCTCCATTTTTTCTTTAATATTTAATATTTACCTTCTCATAAATAGGGATAACATTACTAATTATCATTCCCTTTCAATTGGAAACAAATCAAACTTTAAATATCTCGCCCAGCTCTTGCTCTGCCGTGAAAACTGCCTTCGAACCTGATCGAAAATCTGTTCACAGTTTTCCCGATCTTTGCCGCTCAGAAGTATCAGATACTCTAAATCACTGTACTTCGTAAAAGCATCGTCTCTCTTCAAAGAACACTGAAGCGCTTTTCTCAGATACGTGGATAATCTTTCCGTCCGCTTCGGCCTGCTGGAATGGTTCTCCGAATTCCAGAGGGAACACACCGCCACGTAGACTGGCCGTCCTCCTTTTCCCGATATGCGCTTCAGCAACCGATAGATATCCACAAAGCTTTGAAAACTTAGATACAGCGCTTCTGCCTCCTGCCTCGTCTCTTTAAACTGATTTTCAATTCTCTGAATGTCCTTCATACTACCCTGGAGCATTCCCGTGAGCCTGTGATACTGCTCTGTCATACGTGCGGAAACTGAAATTCCCAATTCTTCCCAATACATCTTTGATGTATCTTTACAAAGTTGCAGCGCACCCTCTTTCCTTCCCAGTTGTACTAGGCTGTCGATCTTCTCCGCCTGCCACTCGTCGTAAGGGTAAAGCTTCACAGCCTTTGCACACAACTGTACAATCTCCTCGTGTTCCTCCTTTTCCCTTAACAATTTCAGAAGCTCTCTCATCGCTTTCTTATATTTCTCTTTGTATTTCACCGCACGCACGATCACCCATTCTTCCAGACCCATGTCCTCTAAGAATTCACCTTTATATAAAATGCAGGCCTTTCTCAAAAATCTTCCTCTCTTTTCTGTGTCTTTTTCCTGGCGTGCGGATTCCAGTTCGTCCTCAAAGGTCTGTACATCCGTTTTCACTTGAATTCTCTCATCCCAGCGATAGATGCCTGTCGCACGGTTCAGCAAAAAGTACTCGCTTTTAGGAAGCCCAGCCTCACGAAGTTGACTTCTAAGCCGGTGCATTGTCACTCGAAGATTATTGGACGGATTCGAAATCTCTTCTTTTCCATAGAGATACTCCAGAAGTGACACTCTAGATATCCCTTCTCCCGCATGAGCCAGCATAATCTGAAGTAATTTTAGGCAGCGGCTAGAACTACTCTTCCCACTCAGAATTTCTGTGCTATCCTTAGTACCCCCCCCCTATAAAAATCTGAAAATTTCCAAATAACTTCGCATACAACATATAATCTTCTTTCCCACCTTATTTTTTCCCTTCGCGCAACCCCCAGATGTCTCCTTAACTTTCAGTCTTAAAACTATTTTAAAAAATGATCAGGGTAAAGTCAATCACCAAACAGATGGGCAGAATATGAAAAAGAGACATGGCCGAAATCCATGTCCCTCATCTTCCTTGCATTTTCCTGTCTTAAATAAATTCCAGAACACCGCGGATATCTCTGATCACTGCGTCTGCTCCTGCTTCTTTGTATTTCCTCTCAGCTTTCGCCAGCTGATCAACTCTCTCCTGCTCAGAGAGTCCTTCGTATTCCTTCTGAGTCAGCCCCATCACAGAACTACCTTCCAGTATTCCCACGGTGAACATTCCCGCATTTTTCCCTTCCTTAATATCAGAGACCGTATCTCCCACCTTGATCGCTCTGTCCACACTAGAGATCTTCAAGGTCTCCAAATTTTTGAAGATCATATACGGGTAGGGCCGTCCCATTCCACCCGTAGAATCCGGGCTGTACCAACAGTCCGGTGCATAGCCCTGTCTCTTCGCCTCCGGCACCACGATCTCCATCATTGTGTCTGTATACCCAGTCGTGGAACCAAGTTTGATTCCTTTTGCTCTGAGCTCATTCACCGTCTCCACCACATGGGGCTTTGGGTCAGAGAACTGATTCAAAATTTTCAGAAGAGACGGCTCAAACTTTGAGAACAACTGGTCAGCATCCGCATTTTCCGGCTTCTTCCCATATTTTTCCGTCCACGCTGCCTCGATTCTCGGCATCCTCAGCATGGTCCGAATGTGGTCCCATTTCAGCATTCCCATGGGCTCCCGAACCTCCTCCATCGTCGGCTCAATGCCGGCCTCCTTAAACACCTCTGTGAACGCCTGCACCGGAGCAAAGCAACCATAATCCACGGTGGTTCCTGCCCAATCAAATATCACTGCTTCTATCTTTTTACCCATCTTCATTCTCCTCTTGTCCAAAATAATGAAAAGTCCATGCCAATCTTCTTATCTCATTTTATCAAAAAAACTTTTAAAAATCCCGCATAGCTTCAGAATATCTTCCTCATAGATCTCTCCGATATTGCCGATACGGAAGGTATCCGCGTCGGTTACTTTTCCAGGATAGATGGCGTAGCCGCGCTCTTTTATGTACTCATACATCTCCTGGAAGGAAAAATTGCAGTGTTCCGGATAGAAAAATGTGGTAATAATCGGTCCCTGGTGTTCTTCTCCGATGTAGGTGCGAATTCCCAACTCTTTCATTTTCTGAATCAACAGACGATTATTGTCATAGTAACGTTTTGACCGAGCTTGAATTCCTCCCTCTTCTTCCAGCTCTTCCATAGCTTTCGCGAAGGCTAAAACGGTGTGTGTCGGAGAGGTAAAACGCCATTTTCCATCTTTCTCCATAGTCTTCCACTGATCGTATAAATCCAAAGACAGGCTTCTTGCCTTCCCCTGGCTTTCTATCAGCTTTTTGCGATTGCAGAGGATGAAGGAGAACCCCGGAACGCCCTGAATGCACTTGTTGGCGCTGCTGATCAAAAAGTCAATGCCCAGCTCTTCCACCTGGATATCCACGCCTGCAAAGCTGGACATGGCATCCACAATCATGGTCTTTCCTGCTGCCTTTACCACCTTGGATACGGAAGCAATGTCGTTCAGGATTCCAGAGGTCGTCTCACTGTGAACCATCGCCACGTGGGTGATCGCAGGATCATCTTTTAAGATCTCCTCCACCTTCTGCGCAGAAGGAACCTGGTCATAATCCACACGGTAAACCGCATAGGAAAGCTTCGCATGATCGGCGATATCTGTCATACGCTCTCCGTAAGCTCCGTTGGCCACGATCAAAAGCTTATCCTCCTCTCCTACGACGCTGGTCAGCACAGATTCCACACCGAAGCTTCCGCTTCCCTGCATCAGAACCACCGTATAATCTTCCTCTGACACATGGGCCAGCTTCAGAAGATTTTTACGGATTTTCTGGGTGATCTGTTTATAGTCGTCGTCCCAGGTACAGTGGTCTTCCATCATTACTTTTTTCACACTCTCCGTGGTGGTCAGTGGTCCTGGGGTCAATAATTTGTACTGAATCATTTCTTTTTCCTCTTTTCTGTTCTATTTTCTTTCTATTATTATTTTACTTTTTATTTGCAGCTCTCTGACAGTTCCTGATGTCTTTCCAACAGTTCCGCTGTCAAAGGCTCTGAAAACACTCTTGGATACTCCGACTCATTGGACTTGTCTGTGGTCTCTCCCACATACAGCGCATTCGGATAGGTCTTCTGAAGTTGTTCTCTTCCGTTCTTGACGATACATTCCGCCATCTCCATCGCCAGTGGATTCGTGTCCTCTTTCTTGTCGACCACAGCCACTGACTCTGTCAGAGAGAAGTTGCCCTCTGTGGGGTCCACATAGTCCACAGGCAGCCCGTCTTCCTTGTCAGCCGCCACCTGATGCCGAAGCCCAAAACCGACTGCTACCTCACCAGAACGAACCTTCTTCAGCGGACCGGAGCCCGAATCCTCAATATGCGGTCCTGCATTCTTGTAGATGTCGGTCAAAATGTCCTTGGCCTCGTCTTCGCCGTACTCTTCCACCAGAGCCTGGATGAGAAGCCATGCGGTAGATGAACTCTTGATATCCGTCACAGAGATCTGTCCCGCGTAGACTGGGTCCGCCAAATCCCGTATGGATTTCGGCATGGGAAGATTCTCTTCCTTCATTACCTCGGTGTTGACAATAATCGCCCCCTCCTGGGAGGTAATCGGACGATAGAAATCTGGGGTCTCTGAGAGTGTCTGTGCCTCAAAGGTCAGCTTCTCGAACATCTTATTCTGTTCCTGGGCACTGTCCAGATAGAAGGAACTCATTGTAACCAAATCCGCCTCTACGTTTTTCCCTTCCGCCAGAAGTTTTCCTCCCAATTCGGAGGTACCGAAGGTCTGGAAGATGTATTTCCCTTTGTAGCCATTGTCATCCAGCGCACCTTTGATGGCATCCACAGCCTCATCATCCGCATTGGAATAAATAATTACTTTTTCGCTACTGCCTGAACCTCCATTCAGGCCGAAGACAAAGGCACCCGCTGCGCAGACTAGCAGTCCTGCCGCCACGCCGACCGCAATCTTCTTTCTCTTCGCTCCTTCTGTCTTAGAATCCTGGCTGCCTGCTTTCCGGTAACTTGCAATGGCCCGGAAAATCCCCTTTGCGACCAGGTTCGTGAACAAAATACACAAAGACAGCACAAAAATCTCGTTGAACTTGGCAAAGTGCTGTAGCTCCTTGATTTTCGTCGTCACCACCATCGTCTTTGCCCCCGCGATGAAAATGACAGCGCTGACCGTCACCATCGCGTTCACGAAATAGTAACTGAAGACTTCCAGAATCGTGGGCAGCGCATTCGGCGTCACTACCCGGAAGATCGTCTTAAACCAGCTGTCTCCCATCAGCATCGCCGTCGTCTCCCAAGAGCCGTTCATCTTTTGAAGAGAGTTCTTCATCATCAAATACGGCGTAGAGAAATAGTGAACCACGTTGCAGACAATTATCAATAAGAAGGTATTCTGCAGGCTCGTCCCTGAGAACATCAGCATAAATCCAATACCGATCACCATACCTGGAACCGTGTTGGTGACAAGGGCAATCCCTTCCACCACGTTCTTGGTTTTGGCTGTAAGCTTGCTCCTGGCCGTAATCAACGCTGCTCCGTAGGCCACCAAAGATCCTGCGACAGCCGTCATGATCGCCACAAACAAGGAATTTCTGAATACGCCGGACAGCTCGCCGTCTTGGAACACATCTTTGACATGGTCCAGAGTAAATGCCATCTCATAGGGCCATTCTCTCACAAACGGAACGATGAAGACCACTGCGAACAGGATGACGATCATCAGCATCACTGCCCCTGAAAGCACTCCGCAGACGCCGTCTCTCAGGCGGTTTTTGAAGTTTTCCACCGGTGAGATTTTATTGTACCGCACATTGTATCTCTCCAGATAATGGAGCAGCAGAATGCTGACCACAGAAGGCACCAGCATTACCATGGCCACCACGGCGCCGTTGTTAAAGTTCGGCAGACTCCCCAGCATCTCGTCGTAGAGTACGGAAGCCACCACCTCGTACTGTCCCCCCACGGACGCCGGAATACCAAAATCTGTAAACGCCAGGAAAAAGCACTGCACCAAAGATGCAGCCAGAGTTCCCAACAGAGGCCGAAGAACCGTAATTCCAAAGGTCTTCACACCCTTGTCCCCCATGACGCGGGACACAATCATAAATTTCTTGTCTATGTAGTTCATGGTATTTTGAATCAGAAGGAAAGATACCGGCAGTGTGTAGACCACGTAACCAAGCAAAAGCCCTCCGTATCCATAAATATCAAAAAGCTGTCTTCCCAAAAGCCTAGTCACTAACCCCTGTTTTCCAAAGGAGTAGATAATCGCAAAACCATAAGTGATCGTGGGCAGAAGCATTGGCAACACCGCGCCGCCCCTGATCACTTTCTTTAAAATTCCGGGCAGATTCGTATAATTGACTGTGTAAGCCAGCACGAAAGCCAAAATCGTGGTGACCACCGCGCTGCTGCCTGCAGCCTGAAAGCTGTTTCCCACCGCCTGCCAAAATCCTTTTGTGGTGAATACCTCCACATAGTGAAGCCAGATTCTGCCGGTATCATCCTGAAAGGATTTCAAAAGCAGCATGAGGATGGGGGCTGCCAAGAACCAGAGGAATAACACAGCCACAGCTATAAATATTAGTTTGATCTCTATGTTCTTTCTACTTTTCATTCCGACACCTTTACGCAGTCAGCCCGCACTGAAACAGGGAAAAAATGTTATTTCTCTTGATCTCTAACTGATTCAAAATGAATTCTCTGATAAATGAGTTGTCAGGGCGGTTAATGATTTCCTCAGGTTTTCCATACTGTGAAATCTTTCCCTTATTGATAATCAATACCCTGTCTGACAGCGTCAGCGCCTCCTCCGGGTCGTGGGTCACGATGATCGTCGTCAGATGATACTCTCTGGCGATTGTCTTAATCCGGTCTTTGATGGACTCTTTGATGACTCCATCCAGAGCGCTCAGAGGTTCATCCAACAGTAAGATCTTCGGTTTCATCACCATGGTTCTCGCCAAAGCCACCCTCTGCTTCTGGCCGCCTGAGAGCTGTTCGATTTTCTTGGTTAGGTGCTCCCGAAGACCCAGCAAGTCAATCAGCTCCTCCACTTCTTCTTTGGAAGAAATCCCTGGTTTATTTTTCAGACCATAGGTGATATTCTGATATGCATTTAAATTCGGAAACAGTGCATAGTCCTGGAACACAATATTGAATCCTCTCTGTTCCATGGGTACTCTCGTCAAATCCCGTCCGTTATACACCAGACTTCCTTTATCAATATCGGTGATACCTAAAATCAGATTCAGCAGGGTCGTCTTACCGCTTCCTGAAGGTCCCAGAATTGATACAATTTCCCCCTCCTCTATATTTAGACTGATATCATCTAAAATTACATTTCCGCCAAAGCTTTTTACAATATTTTTCAGTTCCAGCACAGTTAAAACTCCTTTCCGATTCCATATTCTGAATCCTGTTAGCTGAAATATCGCTCACGGTCTTATTATAGGAGCCCTCACGCGCCAAATTCAATCAAATCCCAGTAAACTTTATGTCAAATGTATGTAAATTTGCATTTTTATGTAAATTTTCAGAAGTCACCTTTATTTGGAAGAATTTTGAAAAAAATAAGCAAATTTTCTAATTTCCTTTATCATATCCATACTACAACTTAACATTATTAGGATACCCATAAAAAATCTAAACTCGTTCCGAGTAAGTTAAGGCTAATCATCTTCCTCGGAAGCTCCACTTAATTTTACATTGCTTTATTCTTATGTTATAATATTTTTAAGATTCTTTTTTCAAATCTGCTGAAAAAATCCGGTTATAAAACTTATATTTGCCCTCATATGGGACATTCTATTGACAGCCTCTGAAACGCTAATTTATACGGCCATTCTTACATCTTATCAAAAATATTTATACTTTCTTAATATCTTCAATGATAAACTTAAACCGGATACGGGTTTTTTCGACAGAACAGTTTTTTTGAAGTATTTTTCATATTGGGTTAACCCAATAAGTATCAACAAGGAGGTATCCATGATTCAATTTAGTAACGTCACTAAATCGTTTGAAAAACAAACTATTTTGAAAGATCTGAATTTTACGATTGAGTCTGGTGAACTGGTCACATTAATTGGTGAAAGTGGTTGCGGGAAGACCACCACACTAAAAATGATTAACAGACTTCTCGAACCCACTTCCGGCCAGATTCTCATAGACGGAAAAGATATCATGAGTGAAAATCTCATCCAGCTTCGCAGAAGCATGGGATACGTCATTCAATCCACAGGTCTCTTTCCTCACATGACGATTCGCCAAAACATTGAATTGATTGAGCGGCTAGAAAAAAGAGATGAGGAGCAGATCGCAAAAAAAACGATGGAAATGATGGAAATGGTCAACATGCCCACCAGATATCTAGACTGCTATCCCAGTGAACTGTCCGGCGGCCAAAAACAACGTATCGGAGTCGCCCGTGCATTTGCCACGGACCCCAAAATCATCTTAATGGACGAGCCTTTCAGCGCTCTTGACCCCCTGACCAGATCTCAGCTTCAAGACGAGCTGGTGACTCTTCAGGAGGAGTTAAAAAAGACCATCGTTTTCGTCACCCATGACATGGGGGAAGCTGTCAAAGTCGCGGATAAGATCTGTATCATGTACAAAGGCGAGATCTTACAGTATGATCTGCCGGAGACAATCCTGAAAGCTCCCTGCAATGAGTACGTCAGCAATTTCGTCGGCAAGCACCGTATCTGGGAGTCCCCGAATTTCATCAAAGTGCGAGATATCATGATTACAGAACCTATCAGCTGTCCGCCTAGTTTTCCGCTGGTACGTGCAGTAGAAAAAATGCGTTCCAATAAAGTTGACAGCTTGATGGTCGTTGACAAAACCAAAAATTTCCTGGGTGTCGTCCGCACCAAAGACATCCGTCAATTGGATGAGAAGAAAGGATTAATCAAAGATGTAATGCATCCGCCCATTCTTTCCACAAATCCTGATACGGATATTGTCACTATCTTAAAAGAATTAAAGACGCACTCCACCTCCAATGTACCCGTCATTGATGAGGATGGAAAGCTCTGTGGACTTATCACCAAGAGTAGTCTGGTTTCCACTATGAGCGCGCAGTTTATCGATATGGATGAGGAGGGATTTAATCTATGACAGCTTTTCTTGAATATGTTGTTCAGAACAAATCACAGATTCTCTCTCTTCTCATAGCCCACATACAGCTAACCTGTATTGCGGTTGGTCTGGCGATTTTAATCGGAGTTCCCTTAGGACTTCTAATCAGCTATGTAAAGAAATTAAACAAAGCCGTTTTAGGAATTGCCAGTATTATCCAGGCAATCCCCAGTATGGCCTTGCTAGGATTCGCGATTCCGTTTCTGGGAATCGGTGTCCTTCCTTCTGTCATCGTCGTAATTTTATATTCCCTTCTTCCGATTGTGAAAAATACCTTCACTGGAATCCAGGGAATTGACCCAGAACTGCTGGAATCTGCAAAGGGAATCGGCCTGACTAAGACACAGATTCTGTTTAAAATCCAGATTCCTCTGGCGCTCCCAGTAATCATGGCTGGCATCAGAATTTCCGCGGTAACTGCCGTGGGATTGATGACCATGGCTGCTTTTATCGGAGGAGGCGGTCTCGGCTACCTCGTGTTCTCTGGAATCAGTACGGTAAATAACAGTCAAATTCTGGCCGGAGCGATTCCCGCCTGTCTGCTAGCACTATTAGTAGATTTTTTGCTAGGCATGGTGGAGAAATTTGTCACTCCTGTCAGTCTGCGCAACAAGAATGCTGCATCTAAAAAGCAGCGTGCCCGCCAGAAGGCGATTCTGATCGTCTCCGGAGCACTTATCGTCATCTTCTTTGTGGTATCCGGCATCCGTTCTACTATGAACTCTCCACAGGGAGATACCATCACTGTGGGCGGCAAAGACTATACAGAGCAAAGATTACTCTGTGAACTGATGTCCCAGGCGATAGAAAAAGAGACAGATCTCAATGTAAGCCGAAAATCTAACCTAGGAGGCACGCAGGTCGTATTCAATGCTGTAAAATCCAGCGAAGTGGATGTCTATATGGAGTACATCGGTACCGCTTACGCAGATACTTTGGGCTATGAACCGATCTCCGATGTGGACAAAGCCTACCAGACTGTAAAAGACGAATTCAAAGACAAGTACGACTTAGATGTCCTGTCCCAGATGAGCTTCAACAATACCTATACCCTTGCGGTAAAACCGGAGCTCGCTGAGAAATACGGCTTGAAAACAATGAGTGATCTCCAGAGTCTGAATGGACAGTTGAGAATCTCTCCGACATTGGAATTTATGAACCGTGGCGATGGCCTTCCAGGATTGAAGGAAACTTATGGTCTGACTTTCGCGGAGGAAACCGGTATTAACGGTTCTCCTCGCTATACCGCTCTCATGAGTGGAGAGAGTGATGTGATCGACGCTTTCCTTACAGACGGACTGCTGAAAAAATTCGGTTTGACAGTTCTAGAAGATGACAAAAATTTCTTCCCGCCTTACTACGCGATTCCTGTAGTTCGCGGTGAAATCCTGGAAAAATATCCAGAGATTCAAGACGTTTTTGAAAAACTGGCTCCTCTGCTGACTGACGAAAGTATGCAGGAGATGAACTATCAGATTGATGAGCTTCAAAAAGACGAAAAAGACGTGGCTGCAGCGTTCTTAGAGAAAAATGGATTTTAATTCGACAAACCACCAGGAGGCAGGTGAATCATCACCTGCCTCCTGATTTTTGCTTGAAGCCCCCTACTCTCCCCCTGACACCTGCACGCTGCTGCCGATCTGCCTCTTTCCATCCCGTCCTCGTTCTCCACGGTATTTTCTGACTACAATCTTCTTTTCTATCCGTTCTTTCAACTCCGACACATGAGAGATAATCCCTACCATTCGCTTTCCGTCTGCCAAGCTTCCCAGAGCTCTCACCGCCTGACTTAAAGCTTCTTCGTCCAGGGAACCGAATCCTTCGTCCACAAACATAGCATCCAGTTGTACTCCCCCTGCACAGGATTGTATCTCATCCGACAAGCCCAATGCCAAGGACAAAGACGCCTGAAAAGACTCTCCCCCTGAGAGCGTCTTTACACTTCTTCTGCTTCCGTTGTAATGGTCCAAAACATCCAATTCCAACCCTGTCTTCTCCCGCCTGTTCTCGGTCTCCTGCTGCCGTATCAGCTCGTATTGACCGCTGCTCATCGTCAGCAGACGCAGATTCGCTCTCCGCAGAATTCTGTCAAAATAATTCGTCTGGACATAGGTCTCCAGCGTCATCTTTCTCTTTCCCGTCAGCTCACCGTTTGCAGTGTCTGACAGGTTCTTCACCCATCGATACTCCTGTTCCAGCTTCACGGAAGTCTGCTGCTGCTCACAGACGCGCTGATAGATCTCCTGGTTTTTGTCCTGCAAAGCATGAAATCTCAAAATTTTCTCCTCCAGCTGTGTCCTGCGTTCCTCCAACTGTCTCTTCTCATCCCTAATTTCCTCTTCCTGAGGTTTTTCTTTTTCTTCCAGTTGTCCCTCCAGGGTTCTGATCGCTGACTTCAAGCTCGTCTCCTTTGTCTCGAGTTCTTTCCAAGCCTCCTGTGCAGCCTCGAAATCTCTCTTTCTCCTTTCCGCCTGTTCACGGTAATTTTGAATCTCCTGTATGATCTCCTGCTCACTCTTCTCTTCCAGGTTTTGCCTTCTCTGCTGAATTTGAAGATTCAGATTTTCTCTTTGAGTCCGCAGCCGTACTATCGTTTTTTGCAGCTCCTGTATCTTGGCGGCCAAGTCTTCTACCTCTTCGCTATGCTCTGGCAGTTCCTGTTCTAACTGACGCTTCAAAGAAATCTTTCTCTCAACTTCATCCAACGTTTTTTCGCACTCGTCCAGAGCCTTTTTCGCGATGCCTTCGGCTTCTCTCACTGTCTCCACCTGTTCTTCTTCGGTCAGCTTTTGAATCTGTTCCCAGTCATACGACCAGGCAGCATCTTCAGCCGCCAGACTTTCCCTGAGATGTCTTTGAACCGCTGCCTCCCTGTCTTTGAGCACTTCCAGAGAACTAAGCGTCTGCTGGATATCCTGCTGAATCTGCGTGAGCGACTCCTTGCATTCTTCTTTGCGCAGCAGAAGCTCTCCCTGTCTTTGTCTTGCCAAAGCCTGGTTTCTTAACTGAGCCTTCACCTCTTCTTCCTGCTGCCCAATCCATCCGCTCACACGGCTAAAGCTCTCCCTCGCTGCTTCCCTGGATGACAAATCGGGTTTTCCTGGGATTGCTGCCTTTTCGTACATCTGCGCCAGTTCCTCTTCTGCCTGCTGCCTCAGTGTCTCCTCTCCCCCTTTGAGCGCTTCTAACTGCCTGCCAAGGTCCTGTCTGCCCTCCAAGATATCCTCCAATTCTTCCTGGCACTTTTCCTGTCTTTGCCGATACGCTTCATACTGCTTAGCCTGACGGCCAGCCTCTTCCCAGGAGTCTTTTATCCTGCGGCACTGTTCTTCCAAAGCCCTCCCTATTTCTTCAATCTCCAATTCCTTCTCTGACAGCCGCTGCGGCTCTATCACCTCTTCCAAATCCGGTTCCAGCTCCTTGGCTCGCTGGACGCATCTGAAAATCTGCTCTTCTTTTTCCCTGGCCTGACTTTTCAGCACCGCCAGCCTCTGTTCCTTTTGATGGGATAAGCCCAGGTTTTCCCGGGATTCTTCCCGGGTCTTTGCCAAAAGCTGTTCCAGCCTTTCTTTCATCTTTGCTGCCTCGTGCAGCCGCTTTGTCTCTGCAAGGTTTCGCTGCAAACGTTCTTTTAACTCTTCTAACCGTCCCCAAAGCTGCTCTGACACGAAAGGAAGTTCCTCAAAAGTTTCCCATTGAACCCCCTGATCGCTCAGTCTGTTCCTTTTCTCTTCCAGACGGTTCTTAAGCTGTCCAGCCTGCGCGCTCAGACTCTGCACCCTTTCTTCTTTCCCGGAAAGCTCTCTTTTCTTTTTATCCAACGCCTCTTTCTCTGGAGCTTCTTGGGGGCAAACAGCGGGAAGAGGATGATGGATGGAGCCACGCACCGGACAGGGAACCCCTTCCGTCAATTCCTGGGCCAGCACACCGGCCTGAGCGTCAAAAAAGAGCTTTTCCATTCGCTGATAAATTTTAAGACATTCCTCTTTTTCCTGGTATGCCTGTCGGTAAGCCTCCTGGTATTCTCTTTGCAGAGCCAACAAATCCTGAACCTCTTTCACTTCCTGTCCCAGCTGCTTTGACTCATTGATTTGTATCGTCAGAGCTGCCTTTTCCTCTGCCAGCCGAGCCGCCTTATGTTCCGTGTCTTTGACTTTTTCCCATTCCTGCTGCCAGATCTCTTCCTGCGCCTTTCTTTGTCCCTCCAAATAGCTCAGCTTCTCATACTCCTTCTGTATCAAAGATTCTTCCGCTAAAAGATCCGTCCGCTGAGTTCTCAGAGTCCGAAATTCCCCCGTGGCCTTTTGTAATTCTTCCAGTCTATAACACAGTTTTTGCTCCTGAGTCTCCGAGTCTTTCCATTCCTGAGCTCGCTGATACAGTTCTTCTATGAGCTGTCTTAATTCTCTCTCTTTTTCTGTGAACACTTCCAGCTTCTGCTCGACTCCCACGCGCTGTTCCCAAAGACTACTCAGATTTTCTTGGGCTTTTAGAACTCGCTGCTTTTGTCCAGCCACCTGTTCTCTTTTTTGTTCCAGGGCTTCTCTCTGTCCCTCTAAGCGTCTAAGCTTTTCAATCTCATCTTCCAGCCTTTCCGCCATTGCTTCTAAGTTCTGCTGTTCCTTTTGTGCTCTGTCCTGTTTTTCCCTCTCTTTTTCCTGATCCGCTCTTACCGCAGTCCACTCTTCCCGTAAACTGCTAAGCTCTTCTTTCTGACGATTTCGCAGACGGAATCTGTTTTCCAATCTCTCCTTGTGTGCTTCCACGAGGCTAAGAGACTCCAAGCTCTTTTGTTTTTCCTGTATCTGAGCCCATAATAACGCTCTTTTTGCCTCCTTTGTTTGAAGCTCTCCCTCTTTCTCCCTCAGGTCTTCTTCCTGTTTTCTCAGAAGCGTCCGGTCTTGCTCCAATCTTTCGCACTCTCTAAGCTGCTCCGTTCCCTGGCGTATTTTCTCAAAAAACAGTTCATTCTCCTTTGCTGCCTCCGTCTGTTCTTCCAGCCTAATCCTAGCCTGTTCCAGTTTGGGAATGATCTGTGTCAGGAGTTCTCTCTTTTTTTCCAGCTCTTCTCTGTATTTTTTCTCCTGCTCCAGTTTTCCCAGCACCTGCTCCAGCTCTTGTATCCTTCCGCTCAGCAAATTTTTATCCTTGCTGAATTCTTCAAGCTCCATGCGCGTCTGACTCAGCAAAATCTCTAAGATCTCCAATCCTCTCTGTACATTTCCCTCAAACCGTGTTTTCTTTAGATCCCCATACTCCGCGGCATACGCAAATTCCGCCGGACAGCTCACTCCATTCAGATACTGAACAATACTCCTTCTGCCTTCGTCGTATTCCTTCTTACGTCTCAGCTCCTCCTCTCTTAGACGTCCCTGCATCCTGCGGAACGATTCTGTGTGAAACAGCCGGCAAAAAATCTCTCCCCGCTCCTTGGTATCCGCCAAAAGCATCCGTTGAAAATCTCCTTGGGCAATCATTGCGATCTGTGTGAACTGCCGATAATCAAGGCCCAAGAGCTGCGTCACCGCTTTGGTCACTTCTCTGGTCTTTGTGACCGGCTGACGTAGATCTGGATAAATTAAACTGGCATCCGCCTTCTGTGTAGTAACTCCATTTCCTTTCGCTTTCGGTCTTTGGTATTCCGGATTGCGATTGACCTGGTAAATTTTCCCTTGATAGGAAAATGTCAGTTCCACATAGGTGGGAACGTCTGCCTCGGCATACTTACTTCGAAACATTCCCGATTCCCTCACCTCTCCGCTGGCCTCTCCATACAGCGCAAAAGTGATCGCGTCAAAAATCGTGGTTTTTCCTGCCCCTGTATCTCCTGTGATCAGATACAGGCCATGTCCTCCTAGCCTGCGAAAGTCTATTTCCTCCCTCTGGGCATAGGGTCCAAAGGCGCTGATAATCAATCTCTCTGGTCTCATGATTCTCTCTCCTCACCTTCCCGAATCTCTTCCGCCAGTTTTCTGGCCAGCTCTCTTTGCTGGTCACTCATGGGTTGATTGTTTTGAAGCTGATAGAATTCTTCAAACAATTCCAGTTCTGATTTTTTCTCAATCTCCTCCGCCCGGTCGATTTCTTGATCTTCCCGGGTTCTCTGATTGTCATACTCCA
>ENA-OPRR01001318-OPRR01001318.1-human-gut-metagenome-genome-assembly--contig:-NODE-1318-length-21387-cov-3.260126_pt1 | contig 21387 bp, 16 predicted proteins | sample MGYA00241796_ERZ501883 | MGnify/ENA primary metagenome ERZ501883 (study PRJEB25962, sample SAMEA2042406) | human gut metagenome | biome: human gut; feature: human-associated habitat; material: faeces...
TTTTCCAATGGAATGATTGCCGCCGGAGCGCTTCTTTCCTATTTATATGAGACGCAGAAGATTCCGCTCAGTCATTTCACTCATATTGAACCCTATCTTGTGAACCGTTATATGCTCCTGGACAGTTCTACCAGAAGGAATCTGGAACTGACAGAAACCATGCGGGAGAAAAACAAAAAAGGCTCTCTGCTGAGTGTGCTGGATGAAACCAAAACAGCCATGGGCGCCAGAACATTGAGAAAATGGGTGGAACAGCCTTTGCTTTCCGCAGCGGAAATCTGCAAACGTCTGGACGCGGTGGAAGAGCTGAAAAATGATTTGTTCCTGCGGGAAGAAATCAAGGATATTCTCCGTACCATGTTCGACTTTGAACGTATCATGGGACGTGTGGTATATCAGACAGCAAATGCAAGAGAGTTGTCCATGCTGAAAAATTCCATTGAAAATCTGCCTTTGCTGAAGCGGACACTTGGCAGATGCAAAAGCACGTATTTGCAGGAAATCTATGAAAAACTGGACCCTCTGGAAAACATCCATGACCTGATCGATCAGGCAATCGTGGAAGACCCTCCTTTTTCCGTGAGAGAAGGCGGCATGATTAAGCATGGGTATTCCGATGAACTGGATACTTATACCAAAGCCAAAACAGAAGGCAAGGCTTGGATTGAACAGATGGAAGAAGAAGAACGGGAAAAAACAGGCATCAAAAACCTGAAAATCCGTTTCAATAAAGTTTTCGGCTATTATCTGGAAGTGACAAAGTCCAATCTGGAAGATGTGCCGGAAAACTATATCCGTAAACAGACTCTTGCCAACTGCGAGCGTTTTATTACACCAGAACTGAACGATCTGGCGGAACTGATTCTGGGTTCCGAAGAAAAAATTGTGGACTTGGAATACCAGCTCTTTACAGAAATTCGTAATGCTGTTGCGGCAGAAGTGGAACGGATTCAGCTTTGTGCCCACATCATTTCTGTCATTGACGCATTGCAGTCCTTGGCGGAAGTGGCAGAAAAACAGAATTACACCAAACCAGTGGTGGATGAAGGCGACATCATCGACATCAAAGAAGGGCGTCATCCTGTGGTGGAAAAAGCCATGGCAGGACAGTTTATCTCCAATGATACTTATCTGGACAGCGGCGATACCCGTTTGGCAATTATTACTGGCCCTAATATGGCAGGGAAATCTACGTATATGCGGCAGACGGCCCTCATTGTACTTATGGCACAGATTGGCAGTTTCGTGCCTGCGTCTTCTGCTCATATTGGTGTGGTTGACCGTATTTTCACCCGTGTAGGGGCTTCTGACGACCTGAGTGCCGGACAGAGTACCTTTATGGTGGAAATGACGGAAGTGGCAAATATCCTGCACCATGCCACACCCAAAAGTCTGCTGATTTTGGATGAAATCGGCAGAGGCACCAGCACATTCGACGGTTTGAGTATTGCATGGGCGGTGCTGGAATATATTGCGGATACAAAACATGTGGGAGCGAAAACCCTTTTTGCGACCCATTATCATGAACTGACAGAACTGGAAGGCAAACTGGCAGGGGTGAAAAACTACTGCATTGCCGTACAGGAACAGGGAGAGGACATTATCTTCCTGCGTAAAATCCAGCGGGGCGGTGCAGACCATAGCTATGGTGTGCAGGTTGCACGTCTGGCAGGATTGCCGCCGAAAGTTATCAAACGCAGCAATCAGATTTTGAAGCAGCTCAACGCGGCAGATATTACGAAAAAAGCCAAAAAAATCGCGTTGGAATCCCAGGAACAGCAGGAAGAAACCGTACAGCAGGTAAATATGTTCAACATGGGTGAAATGCAGCTGACAGAAGAACTGAAACAGCTGGATGTCATGGCAATGACGCCCATTGAGGCCTTGCAAAAACTCTTTGACCTTCAGAAAAAGGCAAAGGGCATGTGATAGAAAGGAGAAATGTATTTGCAAAAGATACAACTTCTTGACCAGAAAACAATCAATAAAATCGCGGCAGGGGAAGTGGTAGAATCTCCCAAGTCCGTTGTAAAAGAATTGACGGAAAATGCCATGGACGCTGGGGCTAGCACAGTGACAGTGGAAATCAAGGAAGGCGGCATTTCTTACATTCGTGTGACAGATAACGGATGCGGCATTCCAAAGGCACAGGTAAAAGAAGCCTTCCTTCGTCATGCCACCAGCAAACTGTCCCAGATTGAGGATTTGGAACACCTCTATACCATGGGGTTCCGTGGGGAAGCATTGGCATCCATTGCGGCTGTTTCTCAGGTGGAAATGACCACTCGCACCAAAGACGAGGAAACAGGCACCCGCATTGAAATCAGTGCCGGAGAGGCAAAATCCATACAGGATGTGGCATGCACCGAAGGCACAACCGTCATTGTACGCAATCTCTTTTATAATGTGCCTGCAAGACGAAAATTTCTGAAAAAACCGGCAACGGAAAGCGGTTATGTTTCTGACCTCATGAACAAACTTGCGTTGGGACATCCAGAGCTTTCCTTCTGCTATATCAATAACGGCTCCACCATGCTCCATACAGCAGGAAATGGTGACGCGAAAGCCTCTGTGTTTTATGTTTACGGCAAAGAAGCAGCAACTTCTATGATGGAAATTTCCTTTGAAAGAGGAGATTACCGCTTATCTGGACTTATCGGAAAACCGGAATTGTCCAGAGGTAACCGCAATTATGAAAATCTGTTCATCAATGGTCGTTTCATCAAAAACCGCATTGTTTCCTCCGCCGTGGAGGATGCTTATAAAACCAGAATCATGATTGGGAAATTCCCTGTTTATGTGCTGAATCTGGAAGTGGACGCGGCTCAGGTGGATGTGAACGTTCATCCAGCAAAACTGGAAGTCCGGTTCAAAAATGATGACGAAGTTTATGACTTTTTCTATGATGCCATTTCTTCTGCTTTTCAGGATCAGGTGCTCATTCCCAGAAGCAGTTGGGAAAAGAAACCAGCGGCAGAACCAAAGCCCCAGGTGGAACAGCAGAGTCTTGTGGATATGATTCTCCAGCGGAAAGCGGAAATGCCTGCGGAAGAAGAGAGCAAGCTGGAAAAACCTGCTGCAATGGAAAGACCGGTTGCGGCAGAAAAAACATGCCATACACCAGTGTCGGAACTGCCTAAGATGGGCGGTAGCCCTAGTGTAGACCAGCTTTTGAAACGGAAACGGCCGGAGCGGTCTGTGGTACGGGAAGAAGCGGTTTCCTATACAGCGGAAACCCCTGTGGTTCCGGCAGATTTTGCGGTGGATGGCATTGCGGAAGAAAAGCCTGTGGAAAAAGTGGAAACACCTTTGCAGAAACAGGCGTTTTTCCATAATTATAAAATCATTGGACAGATCTTCCGCACATACTGGATGGTGGAACAGGGAGATTGTGTGTACCTCATCGACCAGCATGCAGCCCATGAGCGGATTCTCTACGAAAATCTCATGAACCAGTTCCGTCAGGAGACTGTCATTTCGCAGCATTTGGTGAGCCCGGTAATGCTGCGCCTGACACCTATGGAAACACAGATATTGAAAGATAATCAGGAACTTTTGGAACGCTTCGGTTTTGGTTTTGAAGCATTTGGCAGTGATACCTTTGGTCTGAATGCTGTTCCCGTACTGCTGAAAGAACCAAGCGGCGTGGGATTTTTTACGGAAATACTGGATGCCATCAGTGATGGAACTGTTTCCAATGTATATGACACAAAAATTTTAGCGGTGGCAACCATGGCATGCAAAGCGGCGGTGAAAGGCCATGACCGTTTGAGCATCCAAGAGGCAGAATCTCTCATTTCTCAGCTCTTGAAGCTGGAAAATCCCTTTACCTGCCCTCATGGACGCCCCACCATCATCGAATTGACCCGCTATGAACTGGAAAAGAAATTCAAACGCATACAGAATTGAGGGATGTCCATGAAAAAACCGCTTATTATCATTGGCGGGCCTACGGCCTGCGGCAAAACAGCCATGTCCATTCTGCTGGCAAAGAAAATCGGCGGCGAGATCATTTCTGCTGATTCTATGCAGGTTTATCGATATATGGATATTGGCACAGCAAAAGTGACGAAGGAAGAAGCCGACGGCGTACCTCATTACCTCATTGATGAATTTGATCCTGATGAGGAATACAATGTGATGATCTTCCAGCAGAAAGCCAAGGCTTATATGGAAGAAATCTGGGCAAAAGGAAAAGTTCCCATTGTGGTAGGAGGCACCGGCTTTTATATCAACGCATTGCTCTACGACAATGCTTTTACAGAAACAGACGGTGACGACAGTTTCCGCCAGGCATGTTACAAACAGGCGGAAACAGAAGGTCCGGAAGTGCTTTTTCAGAAACTCTTGGAAATTGACCCGGAATACGCCGCAACGACCCATGCAAACAATGTGAAGCGTGTGACACGTGCTTTGGAATATCACCACATGACAGGGCAGAAATTTTCTGACCATAATGCGGAGCAGAAACAGAAAGAATCTCCTTATGCGGCGGCAGTCATCATCCTGACTATGGAACGTCAGAAGCTGTATGAACGCATTGAACAGCGTGTAGACCTGATGATGGAAGCCGGTCTGCTGGAAGAAGTGAAAGGACTTTTGGACAGAGGCTATGACGGCAGTCTGGTTTCCATGCAGGGGCTTGGATATAAGGAATTTTTACCATACTTTGCCGGAGAGATTTCTCTGGAGGATGCGGTAACAGAACTGAAAACAGGCACGCGCCGTTTTGCCAAACGTCAGCTTACCTGGTTCCGCAGACAGATTGACGGTCTGTGGATTGATCTTTCCCTGACAGATAAGGAAACGGCTCTTGTGGATATGCTGGATTATGTGAAGCAGTGCGGCATTTCTCTGCCGGAAGAAGGCGGGGAGGCGTAAAGTATGTGGACCTCGGAGCTTTTTGGTTTTACCTTTTTTCAGCTCTTTTACTATTTTATGCTTTACAGCTTTCTGGGCTGGGCAATGGAATCAGCTTTTGTTTCCATTACCACAAAAGAATGGGTGAACCGTGGTTTTATCAATGGGCCTCTTTGCCCCATTTATGGCACAGGGGCACTGCTCATTCTGGTTTTGCTCTCACCAGTGCAGGAAAATCTGCTGCTTTTGTTTTGCGGCGGTTTTCTGGTGGCAACAGTGGTGGAATACGTCATTGCGGCGCTGCTGGAAAAACTCTTTCATGCTTCCTGGTGGGATTACAGCAAGAAAAAGTTTAATATCAAAGGTCGTGTCTGCTTGGAACGCTCTGTGGAGTGGGGGCTTTTGACCGTGTTTGTCATGCGGCTCATTCAGCCGGCAGTGGCGGACTTTGTGGCAAAGATTCCTCTTGTTTTGGGCGAATGCGTGGGTACGGCACTGATGATCTATCTTTTCGCGGATGCAGGCGTTACCGCACAGCAGATTCTGCATTTGAACGAAAAACTGGCTCATTTGAGCGAGGTGAGAGAAGAACTCCGTGCCAAACTGGAAAGCACAAAATTGTATACTGCCCGTCAGGAACTGGCAGAATATTTTGAAAATCATCCAACAGCAGAATTCCTGCGGGAGTGGAAAGCCCGTATGGATGAAACCTTTGGCGACATCGAACAGATGCAGCTGGAAGAAAGACTGCGTGGAGAATATATTTTCAACGAAATTCGGGAACGTCTGGAATATAAGACACGTGCGCTGGAACAGGATACCATGGTACAGCGTCGTTTGATGAAGGCTTTCCCAGGACTGCGTTCCAAACGTTTTGACAAGGAACTGCAGGAAATGCGTGCCCAGATGGAAGCGCGCAAAAGAAAAAGAAAACAACAGAAAGGAGAAGGGAAATGAAAAAGCGGTGGCATAAAGTCCTTGCTTTGACACTTGCAGCAGCCCTTTGTTTGGGGGCAGTTGGCTGCGGAAAAAACGAAGGTACGACTGAAGAACAACAGGTAACCACTGAAACGGAAGGTACTGAAGGACAAGAAAATACAGAAAATCAGAAAAATAAAGAAGATGCGGCTGCCGATCAGGCAGAAGGCGAAGGAGAAAAGGCAGAAGGTGCAAAGGAACCGGAAACAGACGGAGCAACCACTGAAACTGAAGGCACTGCTGCTGCAACTCCTACGACACTACAGGAAGTTTGGCTTCAGGCAGATGGCGCGCCTACCATTACAGCTGAGTCTGCACTGCTGATCGATCAGGAAAGCGGCACCATCCTTTATGAAAAAAATGCCAAAGAAAAAATCTATCCTGCCAGCGTAACAAAAATCATCACAGCGCTGGTTGTTATGGATTATTTACAGCCTGATGAAATCATCACAGTTGGTACAGAAATCAACGAAGTGACACTGGATTCCAGTAAAGCTGGTCATGTGCTGAATGAAAAACTGACTGTGGAAAATGCTCTGAGAGGTCTGTTGATGCCTTCCGGCAATGACTCTGCCAACGTGTTGGCAGCGGCAACAGCCAGAAAAGCGGAAAATGATGAGGATATGTCCTTTGCAAAATGCGAAGCGGTATTTACTGATCTGATGAACAAAAAAGCGGAAGAATTGGGTGCAGTCAACAGCCATTTCACCAATGCTCATGGCTATCATGATGAAAACCATTATTCCTGCGCTTATGATATGGCACTGTTTGCCATGGCGTTTATGCAGAACGAAACACTGGCGGAAATTGTTTCCGAAAAGAGTTTCTCTGGTAATGGGGCAGACGGACAGTTTGCCGATGATCCCGAAGTGATCACACAGGATTACAACTGGGTGAGCCATAACTATCTGATTACCGATAATGAATATCAGTATGCTTATGCAACTGGTATCAAAACTGGTTTCACAGACGAAGCGGGAGAATGCCTGACAGCATCTGCGGAAAAAGGCGATATGAAACTGATTTCCCTGCTGTTTAAAGGCAGCGATCCTGCGCGGTGGACAGAGAGTGCCAGCCTGCTGGAATATGGTTTCAACAATTATGCTCGTGTGGAACTGACAGCGGCAGGTGCGGCCATCGAAGAAGTGCCTTTGACCAAACATAATAAACTGCAGGGCGATACCGTTCCTCTGGTTTATCAGAATGCACTGGTAACCTATCTGCCTACAAATGCGGTGGACAGCGTGGAAACAACTGTTACCATCCTGGATGATTATAAAGTAGAAGAAAAAGACGGTACTGTGAAAGTGAAAGCGCCTTTGACAAAAGGTGAAGAAATCGCCACAGTAACATATACCATCGACGGCAAAGAAGTGGCACAGATGCCTGCTTACGCCGGAGCGGATATTGAAAAAGGCACCATCTTCAACAACATCTGGTATGGTCTGAAAACATTCTTCTCTCATCTGTTCTCTTTAAAAGGCCTGATCACCGTTGTTGTGATTGTTTTGATTCTGGCCATCATTTATCTGATTTTGAAGCGGATGCGTTATGGCGGCGGTTATGGTGGTGGCTATCGTCGCAGAGGCGGTTATACACTGAAGAGTCCTTCTCGCCGCAGAGGCAGAAGACGCTGGTAAGCATTGAAAATCATATAAAAATAAAACACCGACAGCAAAGCAGCTTCCCCTTGAGAAAATATTGTTTCGTTCATTTCTTAAGGGGAGCTGAGATGGCTGTCTTTCGAAGAAAACATACCTAATAAAATTCTGGCAAAATAAGAAAGCTGAAATCCTTTGTATGATAAAGGTTTCAGCTTTTTTGTTTTCTTATGAAGAAGCTCTGTGCTTCTGTTGGTGTTTTTTATTGAAAATTATTTCCATGTTTCCAGTTTGTAGAAGGCTTCCAAAGCAGTGAGGATTTCATGATGTTCGCCTTCCATTGCCAGATTTTCGCCGTCTACATAAGAACCAATGCTTTCAGAGGTATCCTGTTCATAAGCGACCACATTATTCAGAATGGAAGCAGTTTTTACACCACGCAGATGGCCGATGGTAAACAGTGCAGCAGTTTCCATATCGCAGCCCAATACACCCTGTTTTGACCAGTAAGCGTCGATGGCTTCTTCATCATCTGTATAAAAACTGTCATGACTGCGGGCAATGCCTACATGGTATTGGAAATCCTGTTCTTTTGCCGCTTCCATGCAGTACAGCATCAGCTGTGCGTCGGGAACAGCGGGGAACATAGCATCGATATATGTTTTGGATGCACCGTCGTCACGAACTGCGCCATTAACGATAATGATGTCACCCACTTTTACCTGAGGCTGTAAACTGCCGCAGCTGCCGATACGGATCATGGCTTCTACACCGATGTTATGCAGTTCTTCCACAGCAATACCTGCGGATGCGCCGCCAATGCCTGTGGAAATGGCAAGGATGGGAACGCCTTTGTATGTGCCGGAAAGACTGCGGTATTCCCGGTTGAATTTCAGTTCTGTCACGTTTTCCAGAAAAGGTGCGATACGATCCAGACGAGCGGGATCGCCAGGCATCAGAGCGTATTTGATTTGTAGATCTTTACCCAGTTGGATATGGGGCTGTAAAGATTCCATTGTGATTCCTCCTTTGTTTTTTCTTCTAACTTTACATGATTTTTCGCAAAAATGCAATGGATGGCATAAGGTGTTTGAAGTCTGACAGGGATTATGTTACAATAGAGTGTAACAAAATATTGGAAAGGGAGAAAAGAGATGATTTATTTCCTGTTTTTGATTTTATCGGGGCTGCTGCAGGGCATGATGATTTCCCTCAATGGACAGTTGGGGAATTATTACAGTATGTTCGGCATCAGTTTTTTTGTCCACGGAATCGCGGCAGTTCTTTTGATTTTGTATCTGAAATGCAAAGAAAAGAAAAAAATCCGTTTTCGTGGCGTGCCTGCGTATGTGTATCTGGTGGGCTTCATGGGCATCGGTATGGTTACCAGCAGCAGTTGGTGTACCCTTGCCATCGGTGCCACAGCTATGACAGGGCTTTCCGTCATTGGGCAGATGATTTCTTCTGCGGTGGTGGATCATCATGGCTGGTTTGGCATTGAAAAACAGAAGTTCAACTGGAAAGAGCTGCCCGCCTATCTGCTGGTATTGGCAGGTGTTTGGCTGGTAACAACAGGCTGAGGAGGAAAACAGAAATGATATTTTATATAACTGCCGTAGCCAATGGTTTTTTGAATACGGTCAATAAAATGGTAAATGTAAAAGCAGGGGAATGTTTGGGGACTGCCAATGGCGCTCTCATCAATTATGTGGAAGCGACAATCCTTTCTTTGTGCTTGATTTTTGTAACAGGCAATGGGGCGGAAATGAATTTTTCTCATATGGCGGAAGTGCCGCCGCTGTTTTATCTGGGCAGCATTTGTGGTTTGGTTGCTATGATTTTCCTGATTCTGGGCACCAGCCATACAGGTGCTATGGCTTCTACCATTTTAGCGCTGCTGGGACAGCTTGGTATGTCTGTGGCGCTGGATTATGTATTTTTCCAGACATTCAGCTGGAAACGAATTTTAGGCATCTTTTTGATTACTGCCGGCATTGCTTGGCGGGAATATATGAAAATACAGGACAGAAGAAAACAGATAAAGGGGGATGCAGCTTGAAGATTTGCAACTTTGGTTCCATGAATTTGGATCATGTATATCAGGTGGATACGTTTTTACAGCCGGGAGAAACAAAGTCCTCCCGTTCCTTGTTTACAAACTGCGGCGGCAAAGGTTTAAATCAGTCCATTGCGGCGGCAAAAGCAGGCAATCAGGTGGTACATGCCGGTGTCATTGGCTCCGGCGGTGAAATGCTGGAAGAGGTACTGGCAAAAAATGGTGTGGATGTGAGTCTCCTTTCTCATGTGGATGCACCCAGCGGTCATGCTATCATTCAGGTGGATGACGCAGGACAGAACTGTATCCTGCTGTTCGGCGGCACCAACCAGATGCTGACAGAAGCTTATATTACAGAAGTGCTGGACAAAATGGATGCAGATACATTGGTTTTGCTTCAGAATGAAACCAATCTGGTAGGATTTATCATGGAAGAAGCTCACAAAAGAGGCATGAAAACAGCACTGAATGCGGCACCTATGGATGAAAAAGTACTGTCTTATCCTCTGGAATTATTGGATTGGCTCATTGTCAATGAAGTAGAAGGCAAACAAATTGCGAACTGCCAGACAGATGATGAAATTCTGCCGGTACTGCGGGAAAAATATCCGAACTGCGGCATTTTGCTTACATTGGGCAGCAGAGGTGCCATCTGCGATTACGCAGGGGAAACGTATCAAATTGGCTGCTTCAAAGTGCCTGTGGTAGATACCACAGCAGCAGGGGATACCTTTACAGGATATTTCCTCTATGGCATGGGCAATGGTCTGGGTGTTGCGGATAGTCTGTTGCTGGCAACCGCAGCAAGTGCTATGGCCATTGGCAAGAAAGGCGCTGCGGATTCTGTACCTCTTTATGAAGAAGTGGCAGAAAATATGAAAAATCAGGTGTTTGGTACATTGAAAGCACAGAAAAAATAAAATCGGATTAAAGGAGGAAGCGAAATGAAAAAGGTATTGTTTGTAAACTGCTGCATCCGCAGAGAAGGTTCCAGAACACAGAAATTGGCAGATCATTTTCTGGAAGGTCTGCGGAAAAAAGAAGGCTATGAAATTGAAGAGCTTTGCCTGATGGATGAGTCTTTGTCTTATTTTACAGATGGATTTTTTGAACAGCGGGAACGTCTGCTGGCAGATAAGCAGTTCGACCATCCACGGTTCCGTTACGCCCATCAGTTTGCGGAAGCGGACAAGATTGTCATTGCTGCACCTTTTTGGGATTTGAGCTTTCCTGCTTTATTGAAAGTATATATTGAAAACCTTTGTGTGGAAGGCATCACATTCGGCTGCAACGAAACAGGCTGCTTTGGTACCTGCAAAGCGGATCAGCTCATTTATCTGACCACCAGAGGTGGATTCTATAACGATAATCCCATGGAAATGGGTTCCCGTTATATCTGGGCAATGTGCGATTTTTTTGGTATCCCTCGTTATGACTGCGTCGCAGGGGATGGACTGGATACAGGCGTGCGCCCTGTGGAAGAAATTCTGGAAGATGCCAAGAAGGAAATTGACCGTTTGCTCGCTGAGTTTTAAGAGAAAAGAGGAAAAATACCATGGAAAAAACAATGAAAGCAGTTGTATACAAAGGAAAAGGACAGGTTGTGCTGGAAGACAGACCCATTCCTGTCATTCAGGACCCCAGAGATGCCATTGTAAGAGTGACACGCTCCACAATCTGTTCCAGTGACTTACATATCAAACATGGCACTGTACCCCGTGCAAAAGAAAATACCGTTCTGGGTCATGAATTTGTAGGGGAAGTTGTGGAAGTAGGCAGCGCTGTGAAGAAATTCAAAGCAGGCGACCGTGTTTCCGTGAATGTGGAAACTTTCTGCGGTGAATGTTTCTTCTGCAAAAGAGGCTATGTGAATAACTGTGTGGAAGGCGGCTGGGAACTGGGCTGCCGCATTGACGGCTGTCAGGCGGAATATGTTCGTGTACCTATTGCCGATAACGGCATGACACCCATTCCCGATGATGTTTCTGATGAAGCGGCACTGTTCAATGGCGATATTCTGGCAACAGGCTATTGGGCTGCCAGCATCGGCGAAATTAAACCTGCGGATACCGTTGTGGTACTGGGCGCAGGCCCCACAGGTCTTTGCACTCTTATGAGCATCCGTCTTTACAGCCCCGCGAAGGTCATTGTTGTAGACGTGAGCGAAGAAAGAATGGCACTGGCAAAAGAACAGGGCCTGGCGGATATTTGTTTGAACCCCACAAAAGTGGATGTGGAGGAGGAAATCCTTCGCCTGACAGACGGCAGAGGCGCTGACCGCGTCTTTGAAGTGGCAGGCGGCGAAAATACTTTCCAGTTGGCATGGAAAGTGGCAAGACCTAATGCCATTGTGGTTCTGGTTGCACTGTATGCAAAAGAACAGGCATTGCCTCTGCATTTGATGTATGGCAAAAACCTGACATTCAAAACAGGTGGTGTGGATGCGAACTGCTGTGAAGACATCATGAAAATGATTCAGTGCGGTAAAATCGACACATCCTGCCTGATTACTCATCGTGCGCCTTTGAATGACGTGATGGAAGGCTATCGGGTATTCGAAAATAAACTGGATGGCTGCATTAAATGGGTCATCACACCTTATGAAAGAGATTGATAAATAAAAACGGTATGTCTTTCGGGGCATTTCCAGAAACAGAAAGCCCGTGCATGCGGGCTTTTCTTTTTTGAAGGAATTTCTAGAGAAAGGAGAAATGACAAATGAAGTTATTTCATTTAAGCGACCTGCATTTGGGCAAACGTGTCTATGCCTTTTCCATGCTGCCGGATCAGCGGTATGTATTGAAGCAGGTCTGCGCTTTGGCTGAAAAGCATCAGCCAGATGGCATTTTGCTCAGCGGTGATTTGTACGATAAACCCATTCCGCCTGTGGAAGCTGTACAGCTTTTAGACGAATTTTTGACCAAAATGCAGCAGATGGGCATTGCGGTTTATGCCATCTCCGGCAACCACGATTCCGCCGGACGTGTGGACTTTGGCAGCCGTATTTTGCAGCAGCAGAATCTGCATATTTGCGGTGCTTTTGACGGCAAGCTGTATCATGTGTCCAAGGAGGATGCTTTTGGGGAAATCCATTTTTACTTGCTTCCTTTTCTGAAACCTGCCACTGTTTCCGCTTTTCGGGAAGGCGGTGAAAGCCTGACTTATGCCGAGGCAGTCAAATGGGCTTTGGAAACAATGGATATTGATACCACAAAGCGCAATGTGCTTTTGGCACACCAGTTTGTTACTTGGAAAGGAACGGCAGAAGAAAGCGACTCGGAAACAAAGACACTGGGCGGCGTAGATGAAATGGATGCCAGCCTGTTCTTTGACTTTGACTATGTGGCTTTGGGACATCTCCATAGCCCACAGCGCATTGGGAGAGATGCCATCCGCTATGGCGGTTCACCCTTGAAATATTCCTTTTCGGAACTGCGCCAGAAAAAAGGCGTGACCCTTGTGGAAATACAGGAAAAAGGGAATATCACCACAGAATTTCTTCCTTTGGAACCGCTGCATCCTTTGCGTGAGATCAAAGGGACATTGGCTGATCTTTTGGAAGCGGCAGAAGAAGCAGGTGGCTCCGAAGATTATGTGTGGGCGATTTTGACAGATGAAGGGGCAGTCTATGACCCTGTGGGACGACTGCGGGTATATTATCCCAATTTGATGACTCTGGAAATGGCACAGCGTGGAGAAAGACAGGAGGACTTTTCTTTGCAGCTGGATCAGGAACAGCTTTCCGGGCCTGCGCTCTTTGCTGGTTTCTTTGAAAAGCAGAATGACCGGGAAATGAGTGAGGCGCAAAAAGCCCTTGTGGAAAAAATCTGGCAGGATTTGGGAGGTGTTGAAGAATGAAACCATTGGAAATTACTGTTTCCGCCTTTGGCCCTTATGCAAAAAGCGTACAGATTCCTCTTTCTAAATTGGGAGAACAGGGGATCTTCCTCATTACAGGGGATACAGGTGCAGGAAAAACAACATTGTTTGACGCCATTTGTTTTGCTCTTTTTGGAGAGGTCAGCGGCTCCAACCGTGAGGTAGACAGTTTGCGCAGTGACTTTGCTTCTCCGTCCACGAAAACTTTTGTGGATTTGACTTTCTCCCATCATGGGGAAACATATCGTATTTTGCGAAACCCTGCCTATCTGCGTCCCAAAAAATCCGGGGAAGGCACCACAAAAGAAACAGCAGATGCTACCCTTTGGTATCCTGACGGCAATGTAGTGTCCGGCGCAGAAAAAGTGAAAAAAGCGGCAGAAACACTGCTGGGCATTGACGCAAAACAATTCAAACAGATTGCCATGATTGCCCAGGGGGAATTTTTGAAGCTCCTTTATGCCGACAGCGTGGAACGCGGCGCCATTTTCCGTCGGGTGTTCCATACGGATTTTTATCTGGCATTCCAGAAAAAACTGAAAGAATTGGAAAAAGAAAACCGCGTAGCCTTTGAGGACAGCGGCAAGCGTCTTTTGACATATCTTTCCCAGTGCGGCATTGAAGAAACAGACGAAAATACACTGCTGCAAAGAGCAGAGCAGTTTTTGACAGAAGCGGAAGGAGCTTATCAGGAAGCGGAAAAACTTTGGCTTCAGCAGGAAAAGGAAATTGCTGTAAAAGAAGAAGAGCGTTTGAAAATTGCGGCACAGAAAGCCGATGGAGAAAATACCAATCGTCTTTTGGATGCCTTGGCAGAAGCGAAAAAGCACCATGAATCTCTTAAGGAAGCAGAATCTGCACAGCTTGCGAAAAAAGAAGAACTGCAAAAACAGCGTCGTGCTGTTGACTATGTGCAGCCCAAAGCATTGGATTGGAAACAGAAAAAAGATGCGGCGGATCGTCTGGAATTACAGTTGAAAGAATTGCAGAATCAGGAACAAAAAGAAAAAGAAGTCCTTCAAAACACCATAGAACAGGAAACCGCACTGGAACCTTTACGTGGACAGTTGGAAAATGATCGAGCAGAAGCGGCAAAAAAAGAAGATCGCTTGAAGGATTTCGAAGCAAAAGACCGTGCAGCGAAAGAAATCAACCATCAGCAGACAGAAATCCAGAAAACAACAGCACAAAAAGAAAAACTGGAAGCAAATAAGAATGCGTTGGAAGAACGTCTGGAAAATTTGCGCCAACAGGAAAGCCAGCTTCCTGCCATTCGGGAACGTTTGTCAGCGTTGGAACAGGCGAAAAATCGCTTGCAGGAACAGAAGGATTTGCTGAAAGAAACTGGAGATGCCCTTCAGGATGGTCTGAAAGTAAAGAAAGAACTGGAAAAAATTCAATCTGATTATCAGGCAGCAAAAGAAAAATGGGAACAGGCAAAAGCGGTGGCAGATCAGGCAGAAAGAGATTATCTGGATGCTCAGGCTGGTATTCTGGCAGAGAATCTGACAGAAGGCATGCCTTGTCCTGTCTGCGGCTCTGTGCACCATCCGGCGAAGGCGGTGCGTCCAGCCCAAGCGCCTACCCAGGCAGAGTGGAATCGCCTGCGGGAAGCAGAAAAAACAGAGCGGGAAAAAACAGAAATTCTTTCCAGAAAAAGCGGTGAACTGAAGATTTCTCTGGAACATTTCCGGGATAATGTGAGAAATGGTCTGAAAAAATTAGGGCTGGAGAAATCTGCTCAAATGCAGGGATTGGCAGTTTCTCTGCAAACAGAAGAAAGTAAGCTGAATGCAGAATTGAAAGAAACGAAAAAACAAGAAAAAGATCTGTTGAATATTCCCGATGAACTGGAAAAAGCAAAAGCGGAGCAGCAGAGCTTACAGAAATCTTTAGATACAACAGATACAATACTGCGTCAGCAGGAGAGTGCTTTGGGGCAGAAACAAGGGGAATACAGTCAGCTGAAACAGCGCATTGGTGATGGCACTTTGGCAGAAGCCCAGGCAGAATGGAAAAAACTTTGTGATGCGATCAGGGAAAAGGAAGAAGCATTGCAGGATGCGGCAAACAAAAAACAGCAGGCAGAAACGGCATTGGCAAGGACACAAGCCCTTTTGAAACAGACAGAACAGAATCATCAGGAAGGCTGTGAAGCTAAAGAACAGGCAAAAGAAGCTTTCTTGAAAACGCTGGAAGAACAGCATTTCAAAGACAAAGCGGATTTTGCAAGTGCCCTTGTTTCCAGAGAAATTCTGGAACAGGCAGAGGAGAAAAACCGGGCATATTTTGCTGATTTGCAGACAAGTCAGCAGCAATTGGCATCCAGAGAGAAAGAAGCGGCAGGCAAAACGTATCAGGATCTGACAGAATTGGAAGAAAGAATGGAACGCCTGCGTGTAGAAAAAGGAGCTCTTCAGGAAAAAGTACAGGAGCAGAAAGCACTGTGGCAGACCCGGAAAAAAGCGGCAGAAAGCGCATGGAAGGAATTGCAGGCTTGGAAGAAAGCGGAAAAAGCATATCTGCCCATTGTGGAACTTTCTAAGACAGCCAATGGGGAATTGGCACAGAAAGACAAGATTGCCTTTGAACAGTTTGTGCAGGGATTCTATTTTGATCGGATTTTGGCGGCAGCAAACCTGCGTTTTGCGGAAATGACCAATGGACGTTATCATTTGCGTCGTTCGGAAGTGGCAGCCAATAAACGTTCTCAGTCTGGTTTGGAATTGGGAGTCATGGACTATTTCACAGGCAAGGCAAGAGGGGTTAAGTCACTTTCCGGCGGTGAAGCTTTCAAGGCTTCTTTGAGTCTGGCACTGGGACTGTCTGATTTGATCCAGCAGACTGCTGGCGGCGTGGAAATCAAAGCCATGTTCATTGACGAAGGTTTTGGCGCATTGGATGAAGAATCCAGAGAACAGGCTGTACGGATTTTGCAGAAGCTTTCTTATGGAGATCGTATGGTGGGTATCATTTCCCATGTAACGGAACTGAAGGAAAGCATTGAAAAGAAATTGATCGTGAAAAAGAGCAGCACTGGCAGCACCGTTTTTTTGGAAGTATAAAAAAGAGGCTGGAATCTGAAAGGATTCCAGCCTTTTTATGTTTTAGTAATTGGGATTGGATTTCATTGCCTGCAAAGTACGGTTCAGCAGATCGTCCAGTTCCCAGCCAAGCTGTTCTGCACCACGGCGGATGATGTCACGGTCACAGCCGGCAGCAAAGGATTTGTCTTTGAATTTCTTTTTCAGGGATTTCAATTCCATGTCCTGTACGCTCTTGGAAGGACGCATCAATGCAGCAGCGCCGATAAGCCCTGTCAGTTCGTCTGTGGCAAAGAGCACTTTTTCCATTTCGTGAACAGGTTCTACATCGGAACAGATGCCATAACCATGGCTGGCAACAGCGTGGATGAGTTTTTCATCCAGATCCAGGTCTTTCATGATTTCCTGGCATTTAATACAGTGCTGTTCGGGATAAAGTTCGAAATCCAGGTCGTGGAGCAGACCTACCATACCCCAGAATTCTACATCATCGCCATAGCCCAGTTCCTGTGCAAAATAGCGCATAACACATTCTACGGTTTCACCGTGCTGAATGTGGAAAGGTTCTTTGTTATATTCTTTCAATAATGCAAATGCTTCATCTCTTGTCAGTTCTTTTGCCATAATCTTTCCCTCTTTCCTTGGTGGTGTTTCTATTTTTATACATTATAACGGTTTGTGGTATAAAAAGCAATGGTTTTTCCAAAGGCGCGCGCTATTGCTTTTTCTGTCAAAAAAAGATACAATAGGGAAACAGAACAGAGAACAGAAAGAGAGGATCATTATGGACGTTACAAGTTTTGGCATTGACCATAATCGTTTGTTGAGAGGGATTTATGTTTCCAGAAAAGACACAGTGGGTGATGGCGTACTGACCACATTCGACGTGAGAATGAAAGAACCTAACCGTGAAATGGTTATGGATACTTCCGTGATGCATACCATTGAACATCTGATGGCAACATTTTTCCGCGGACATGACCAGTGGGCAGATCAGACCATCTATGTAGGCCCCATGGGATGCCGTACAGGGATGTATATGATTTTCAAAGGCGATCTGGAATCCAAAGATGTTGCACCAATTATGGCAGACGCATACCGCTATATGGCTGAATTTACAGGAGAAATTCCTGCGGCAAAAGCGGAAATGTGCGGCAATTATCTGGATCATAATCTGGAAATCACAAAAATTGAATGCAGAAAGTTCCTGGAAGAAGTACTGGAACAGATCAAAGAAGAAAACATGGTTTATCCCAGACAGCAGGGATAACAAGGAAAAAAAGCCGTCAAACCGAGAGGTTTGGCGGCTTTTTGTTATGATATCAACGAGGGGGAGGTTTTATTGTGTGGATGTGTGTTATCTTCTGCGGCAGTTATTGTTGTTGCCGCAAGAGTTGGAGCCGCAGCTGTTGCCGCAAGAGTTGGAACCGCAGCTGTTGCCGCAGGAGTTAGAACCGCAGCTGTTGCCGCAGGAATTGGAGCCACAGCTGTTGCCGCAGGAATTACCGCAGCCACTGCGGGAGTTGGAGCCACAGCCGGAATCACAGCTGTCATTGCAGCTGCATTCTTCACGGCAGCCTGCGGAACCGTATGTGTCACCAAAACCGCAGCAGGAGCGGGGCTGCGTGGAAGGAGAGAACAGATCCAGAGGGAAAGGTACCCGGTCGAAGTTGCGGCAAGGATCTACATCTCCGTTTGTGGAAATGCTGCAAGGTTCAGGTACGCAGTTGCCAAAGCTGTGTACCAGCATATTTACGGTACGGAACAGTTTGACAATGGTGAACAGACCCAGTGTGACATTAACGGCAATGGGTGCGCCCATGGAAGCGTCGCCATTGTCACAGCCGCAGTTGTTGCATCCACAGTTGTTGGAACCGCAGTTGCTACATCCACAGTTATTGCATCCGCAGTTATTGCAGCAGTTGCCGCTGCATCCACAGCCGGGGTATTTCAATTCTGCTGCCAGACCAACGGCTTTCCCTTCTGCTGTAACGAAAGGCCCGCCGTGGGAATTGCCGCAGCAGTCAAACAGATCGGATACTGTGGTCACGTCAGATTCTGTGGAACCAAACAGTGTCACTTTCAGTGTGTAGGAGCTGGTAGCATCTGTGCAGCCGATGGGGCAGCCGTCTGCTCTGCGGAATTCCAGTGTGTAGTCAAACACATACCGCAGTTCCAGATCCCAGCAGCCTTCCCGGAAAGTGTTGGGGCATTTGCGCAGAATATCGATTCTGCTCAGTTCTGGATTGTGCATGGTAACAGTTGCTGCATTGACAGGGGGGATGATGATGTCGCCGTCGCACATCATGTCGTTGCAGCCATTCATACCGCCGCATACGCTTCTGGCGGGGCCCAGAATGTCAGGACTCAGACATTTCTGAATTCTGCACTGGTCAAAGATTTTCTGTGCGATGATGCAGGCTTCGCTCTGGTTGTTATTGTTGTTGCAGCCGCAGCATCTTGCGGTGATTTCCGCATTGTTTTCAAATTCAAAAGCTCCCATAAGACAGCCTCCTTTGGATATTGTGATTGGATTCTTTTATATACTATGTGGCTGTGTGAAATGGGTGCATTTGGCAGGAATAAAAAATATGTCGTAGAAAAACATTTGTATTTGCGCTGTGGATTTGGTGAGTTTTTTTGTAAAAAAGGTGTTATAATAATCGTAAGCTCATGGGAAAAGGAGCTTTACATCTGAAAACGACAAAAATCAGCACATTCCAAGGAGGAGATGACGATGTTAGACTTTAGCGAGATTAGAAAAATTGATGGTGCAGTGGCAGATGCCATTGTTGCGGAACTGGAAAGACAACAACATAATATTGAACTCATTGCTTCTGAAAATATTGTTTCTAAAGCGGTAATGTATACAATGGGAACCCCTTTGACAAATAAATACGCAGAGGGCTATCCTGCAAAACGCTACTATGGCGGATGTGAAAAAGTGGATATCGTAGAAAATCTGGCAAAAGAGCGTGCAAAAGAGCTTTTTGGCTGCGACCATGTAAATGTACAGCCTCACAGCGGCTCTCAGGCAAACCAGGCAGTATACTTTGCCATGCTGGAACCAGGGGATACAGTTATGGGTATGAATCTGGATCATGGTGGTCATCTGACTCATGGCAGTCCTGTAAATATGTCCGGCAAATACTTCAATTTTGTGCCTTATGGTGTGAACCATGAAGGGTATATTGATTATGAAGCTTTCCGTAAAAAGGCATTGGAAGTGAAACCCAAAATGATCGTGGCAGGTGCCAGTGCCTATGCCAGAACCATTGACTTCAAATATATGAGTGATGTGGCAAAAGAAGTGGGTGCATATTTTATGGTAGATATTGCCCACATTGCAGGTTTGGTTGCGGCTGGATACCATCCTTCTCCTGTGCCTTATGCGGATTTTGTGACCACAACTACTCATAAGACACTGCGTGGCCCTAGAGGCGGTATGATTATGTGCAAAGCAGAGTATGCCCAGAAAATCGACAAGGCCATTTTCCCCGGTATTCAGGGGGGCCCTTTGATGCACATTATCGCGTCTAAAGCAGTTTGCTTCCAGGAAGCATTGCAGCCTGCTTACAAAGAATATATCGGACAGGTTGTGAAAAACGCAAAAGCTATGGCGGCAGCATTGCAGAAACATGGCGTAGACGTGGTTTCTGGCGGAACGGACAACCATCTGATGCTGTTGGATCTGCGTTCTTTGAATATTACAGGTAAGGATGCGGAAAAAGTGCTGGATGCAGTGGCAATCACAGTCAACAAGAATACCATTCCCGATGATCCTCAGTCTCCTTTTGTTACAAGCGGTATCCGTGTTGGCACACCTGCGGTAACTTCCCGCGGCATGAAAGAAGCGGAAATGGAAGAAATTGCGGAAATCATGGCAATGGTACTGAAGGATTACGAAGGTACCAAAGAAGAAGCGGCAAAGAGAGTACGGGCACTGACTGACCGTTTCCCCATTTATGAAGATTAAGCAGTGAAACGTATTTTTATGGTATTTTGAACATAAAAAAGGTGAAACTTCTTTTATAAGAGGTTTCACCTTTCTTTGTTTATTCGTTTGTCTGTTCTTTTGTTCTGGATTCGTGTTCGGAACGATATCTGGACATCAAACCGTGGAACAGATCCATTGCGGTAGGCGGTGTGAAGCTGATGGCATTTGCGCCCGCTTCAATGGTGCGTTTGATACTTTCTCTGGTAGGGCCGCCTGTGGCAATAATCGGAATTTCAGGATATTTTGCCCGAATTTTCGCAACCACTTCCGGTGTTTTTCCGGCGGCGGAAGAATATTTGCTGTGGGAAAGCCCAGAATCGCTCCGCCGATATGATTGCCGTGAACCACAACGCCGTGAATGGCGTAGGGTTCACCCAGAAGCTCATTGGCTTTTTCAATATTGCCCTGATCCAGCTCTTCCCGCACATAGGTACTGCTGATATCCCGGTGATCATCCTGCTCTTTTTCAATAATCACTGCTTCAAATCCGCAGGACTCCGACATTTCCTTCAAAAGCTGCGCATTTCCTTTTCCCTTGTATCCGAAGCTGCAGTCTGTTCCCACAACAACAGCCTTTGCATGCATCCGTCTTACCAGCACCTCTGATACAAATTCTTCCGGAGACATATGGGCCGTATTCTGATCAAATGGATATTCCACCAGATAATCAATGCCCATTTTCGCCATTTTGTTCCGCCGTTCCTGGTTGGTTGTAATCACCGTCTGAACACGCCCTGCCATCACGCCTGCAGGCGCCATGTCAAAAGTAAATACAGCTGCTTTCAGCCCCTGTCTCTCTTTAAAGCAAAGCATTTCCCGAAGAAGTTTCTGATGGCCCTTGTGGCGTCCGTCGAATTTTCCGATGGTTACTGCCGTAGGCTCTTCAATCTGAAACTCCCTGGTTCCGGTGATTACTTGCATATTTATAATCCGCCTTTCTGCGAAAGGCACCAATGCGTCATGAAACAGCTT
>ENA-OPRR01001348-OPRR01001348.1-human-gut-metagenome-genome-assembly--contig:-NODE-1348-length-20886-cov-3.807114_pt1 | contig 20886 bp, 20 predicted proteins | sample MGYA00241796_ERZ501883 | MGnify/ENA primary metagenome ERZ501883 (study PRJEB25962, sample SAMEA2042406) | human gut metagenome | biome: human gut; feature: human-associated habitat; material: faeces...
TGCAAGATTGAAAACAGCCCATGCTTTTGGCCATCCTGCATAGAATGCTATGTGGGTGATAATCGCTGCGATTTCTTTCTGTGTTACTCCATGATCCTTTGCATTCTGTAAATGGAATTTTAAAGAAGAATCTGTAATTCCCTGTGCCATCAGTGCTACGACTGTGATAATGCTTCTTGTCTTTAAATCAATATCTTCGTTGTTCCAATTCTCTCCGAACAGAACATCATCGTTGAAATGTGCAAACTCCGGTGCAAATGTTCCCAGAGCATTTCTTCCTGCTGTCTGTGTGATCTTTGCCATGATATCAACCCTCCGTCTTTCTTATTTATGGTAATTTGTCATACTCTTCTTCCGGTAAAAACTCAAGCCATTCATTGGAAGCTCCTTCTGCCGGAACTTCAACAGCCAGATGCTGGAACCAGCTGTCTTTCGCTGCTCCATGCCAGTGTTTTACTTCCGGTGGAATATTTACCACATCTCCAGCTTTCAGTTCACGGGCCGGTTTTCCTTCTTCCTGATACCATCCTCTTCCACCAGTAACCATAAGGATCTGACCACCCTTGTGATGGATGTGGTATGCATTGATTGTTCTTGGAGCGAAAGTAACCAGACCAACAGGTACTCTCTCTGTTGTAAGCATATTCAGATAGCACTCACCTGTAAAATACTTTGCAAATGCTACATTGTCCTCACCGATTGGAAATACGTTACCACCGCCTAAGTCTTTTTTCATCTGTTCGATATCCATGAAAATCTCCTCCTTGCGTTTTTATTTTATGGTACAACCTGAATCAAGCTTTAGGTCAATAGATTTTGCAACTTTTTACATAAAGTTCACATTTTTCCTGTGACAGTTTGCATTTCAGATTCACTTTATTTCTTATCGTTTTTTATCATACACCCATATTGCTTCCTATGTCCAATACCTATTATTGTAGGTTGCTTAATGCCTTTTAAGCATAATCAAATTTTATATCACAATGCAAAACAGACCTGCCGCATCCTGGCAGATCCGCTTTGCATTGTGGTATAGCTTAAAGCTGTTTGATAAGATTTAATTCCCTTTTGGACAGTGCCTTTTTCAACTTTTGATTCTCTTTTTTCAGATTCTCATTCTCGCTCTTCAGCTTCTGTATCTGTTGCTGTAGCAGATACATTTCTGTTTCCATTGCCTGGCTGATGATGTTTCTCCTCGGATCTACCATGCCAGCCTGCTGTTCCATTGCTGCATCAATCTCACTTCGTACAATCGGATTCTTATAAAAGAATCCTCTGGACAGCCCTGTCTTTTGCATCAGTGCTGGCACGGATACTTTTTCTTTTTCCAATACCATTGTCCGGATTGCCAGGATTGCACGTTCCACTTTCTCTTCGCTTTTTCTTTTATTCAATTCCAACATCTTGTCGTATTTGTTCATATTCTTCTCCCCATCCGTCCAGATTCGCCAGGATAATCTGTGACATAAGATTTCTTACTTCCCGTGTTTCATCTGCAAGCCTCTGATTACTCATTTTCCGGTAATACTGGACACTTCTCACTCCTTTATGTCCGAGAAGCTTTGCTATGGTCCAGTCATCCACATGGAGTTCTGTCAGCTTTACCCCATAGCAGTGCCGGAACATATGTGTTCCAAATCCGAATAAGTTCCCATTGTCATCCCGGATATCTTTTTCATAGATCATCCGAAGCACTTTATCCTGCAAGGTTCGGTAGCTGATTGGTTTCTCCGGTTTGTTCTCGGCTGCAAAAATATAAATGCTTTCAGGATAATGCTCATTTGCATAACTGACTGCCTTTCCAATCAGCTGTGCCAGTTCCTGGCTAATCGGCTTTTCATATCTTCTGGTTTTGGGCTGATATATGACAATCATATCCTGACTCCCATTCTTATAAAGGCAGTCTTTCCGTAAGGTCAGCGTATCGGAAATTCTGGTTCCTAACATCTGGTGTATAATCATCGCCCTTGCTATCTGCACTTCCATTTTCACCAGATGGGCATTCAGCCTTTTCAGCTCACTGTCTGAATAAGATTTGAATTCCGCTTTTCGTTCTGGTGGAAAATCAGATTTCAGGAAAAGTTTTGTCAGGTGTGGAAAATTATAAATCTTTCCAATTGTTTCCAACACATTTCGGATCTTTAGCAGGTCATCCCGGATACCCTTTCCTCCGCTTGCTTCTACTTTGATGTTTATCAAAAACTGCTCTATGATCTCCCGGTCAAGCTCTTCACTGGTACTGATCTTTGGATGTTTCTCTTCTAGGTACTTTGAAAATTTATTCATAGCAGACAATTCCCGTTTTATACTGCCAACGGCTTCCGTTTCCAGATGATGGTAAATTGCTTTTTTCACCTCTTCCCGAATATCCGGCTGTCGGATTCCTCTGAAATTCAGTGTCTTGTGGTTGACGATTGGATTGGTCCGCAGGATAAGCGGAAGCCTTTCCAAATGCCAGATATCCTTTGCCAGCTCATTGGTTTCAGATCGGTCTAAAGTAAATTCCAGAAGATTTTCAAAATACCGGATCAGGGCAGCTTTCTCCACAGATTCTGTCTGAATGCTCGTCACTTTATATTTCGTCAATGCCCTGCCAATTTGCATCATCCACAATTTTAACTGTTTAATCCAGATGTCTTTTCCCCTGTCCATCAGGCTGTTTTCCTGATGGGACGGCTTCTTAAAAAATTCGCATAAGCTGTTAAAATGTTGTCTTTCTGCCTTTATGGTCAAAATGGATACCTGTGTTCCCCGGTAATATATGTACTCGGCAAATTCTGTCTGAAGCTGTTTTCCCGGTAGTTTTCCAAGGTCAAAATACGGTTCCCGGTTCAGCTTTTCCTTTTGCATATCATTGGCCAGCTTATAGCATTCCAGTTGCTGGTATTCCAGTCTCTCATTCATTTTGCTCTCCTTTCTGCATACAGGCAAGCAGGCTATTTCCCTCTTCCTCAAAATATGTGTCATTTTGTTTTGCAATCTTTCTTGGCATATAGTCTATATACTGCATGGTCATTTCCTCAAATGTGTGTCCCAGATAGTCTCGGATGCTTTGGATCGACACGCCATGCTCATAAAAATTGGTTGCTACGGTATGTCTGTAATCATGGGATTTAAAAATATACTCCCCCTTCTGTATACCTATTTGGATGCAATACTTTTTCATCTGATCCATGAAGGTACTTTTGGAAAATGCTCCACCTTTCCGATTCTGAAAAATGTATGCTTCTTTTCCCCTCTGGTGTTTTTTCAAATACACCTGCATCAATCGATATAATGTTATCGGGATCGGAACTCTTTTATAATTTTTCATTTTTACCTGGTAGACCTTTATCCAGCAGTCACCATTCTGGATATCATAAGCATCCCCTTTCAAGGTACAGACTTCGCTAACCCGCAAGCCCACACACCAGAGATGTAAAAACATCATTCTCAGATGTTCTGGAAACTGTGAAAGATTCTGTATGATTTCCATATACACGTCCTCTTCCACGCTTCTGTTGTGATGCACTGGAATCTCTTTTTCCCAGTAATAGGATACATAAAACGGAACTTTTTTTATATATCCTTTTACTTCCAGAAATTTCATAAAAAACTGAATTGCGGTAACATTTGTATTAAATGTCTTTGCTCCCATTGATCCGTTCTGCAGATTTTTTAAATAAGTGTCTATCAGACCGGCATCGCACTCTGTCACATCTATCTGATGTTCATCGATTTCCTGCAAAAAGTTTCTGATTGTTCGGAATCTTTCATAAACGGTGCTGAGTGCCAGTTCCCCGATTCCTATTTCATACTTCATGTATTCCTGAAGCAGCCATCGGTTCTTGGGATACAAAACTTCCTGAAACGATATTCTTTCTATACTGTCACTTTGATTCCGTCGTTCTTTTGCAATATGAAACCGATCTAAGTACCAGACAGCCGCATCCCATCGGATTTCATCTGCCTGTACAAAAATCACTTTACGGGCAGTCTCCACAATTGTCCTCAGCCGTTTTCGCCGTTGTTCCTTTTCGACTTTCTGCTCCAGGTAGCTCTGAAATAATGTTTCCTGTTTCAGCTCCATCAGATGGATATCTGTGATCTGCTCCCGGATACAAAATTCATAAAAAAACTGTAGCCCGGTCAGTTTATATTCCCTCAGCCGTGAAACCTCATAATGTTCCAGAATATATTCCAGTACCGTAAAAATCTGGCGTTTCATTTTTTCACTGGCTTCCGCTTTAAAGTTCCAGACCATATTGCTCCGACACCGTACCGTCTCTACGCTCTTTACTATTGTCTGCTCCGAATGGTATGGGACAAACAGGATTTCATTTTTATATTTCCATTCACATTCCCTCTGTCCTGCCGGAGTTTTCATTCGCACCCGGATGTACGACTGTCGTATCCGGTCGAATGTTCCGGTGTATCGGTAAAGGTATTTTTGCTTTATCAACGGTGTTATGTATGATTCAAATTTCTTTCGCAGTTCATAATCTATTTCCGAGAGACGTTCTACCATCTCATCTGCCAGAAACAACAGAATCTGTTCTGTAATAGAACTTCCTGCTTCCTCTTCTGCATACTCACGGACTTCCTTTCGTAGCTGCTCAATCCGCCTGCTCCGTTCCTCTTCTGCTTCTATAAAAAATTGTAAAAACGCAGGCATAAAACCACCTCCTATAGCAATTCCTCAATCCCATACAGGGAGGAATGTTTCTCATAGAATTCCTGGCTGGCATCAAGCAGTTCATCATCCACAATGTCCAGATAGTTGATGGTTGTCTGGATGTGGCGGTGTCCATAAGCCAGCTGTATCAGTTCCAGCGACCATCCTGCTTTTCTCCGCTCATTTCCAAAGTAATGCCGGAGCATATGAGGCGTGATCTTAATCCCGGTTTTCTTTTCCATTCTTTTCAGCATGGAGTATACTGCTTCCACGTTCATTGGTTTTCCGATGTTATCCCCGGAAATATTCACAAACAGGCTTGTTTGGTGCTGAAGGAGTTTTCGGTACTCTGCAATATACAGATTTAAAAAATCGAAGGTATCTTTGCTGATCTTCGCACTTCGGTATTCTGCATTCTTGGCTCTCGCTCCATTTTCATTGTCCTCACGGAAATATACCCGGATTATGTGGTTCCGATAATCAATGTCCTTACTATAATCAATTCCCAAAATCTCACCGATCCGGTAGCCTGTCTCTGCCAGAAGCAGCATGAGAAGCCGATCTCTTATATTGGTACACGCTTTCAGGATTTCTACAATTTCATCTTTCTTTGCTGCCCTTGCCTTATGCTCTTCCTCTTTTAAATAGCCTTTGAAGCTCCTTGACCGTATGCTTTTCTTTACACCTACCGCATCGACTGCCATAAAATAATTATAGGACAGTGCTTTCAGTTCCCCGAACTGCTGGTACTCTTCTTCTATAAAAAGATAGAACCTGAACACATCTTTTAAGTATGCGTTGCAGGTTCCATTGTTCGGAGATCTGTGATTTTCATCTTGCGTATGTTTTCCAGCTTTCAGCCAGTATAAAAACTTTACAAAGTGTTCTGTCTGTTCGACATAAGGCATTTGATATATATCTATCAATTCCTGTTCTTTTTCATGGATATATTCCAGATAATACAGGATGGAAAGTGCGGAGCGCCGTATCGTATTCGGCGAACATTTGCTCCGTATCTTGTGCATCAGATATTTGGTAGGAAGCAGGACAATGTCCAAAGTTTCTATATCTCTGATGAAGAAATAAACTGCAGAGCCTTCTCTTTCTGTTTCCAGCTCATATCTTCTCATTTCTGCTCACTTCCTTTCCTCTAACGCTATACACAGTATACCCAACTCATGCCGATAAAGCTATCACCAATACTACCAATTCGCTCCAAACCGCCCCTGAAATACCACTAAACTTTTTGTCCTGTCTGCTACCCGGATCTGGGCAGAACCAATAACGCCACGGATGTTCTCAGCTATAGTACCGCTCCACTTTCCGGCTTCGGATAAAATTTTCTACTTCTTCGATCCGTTCTGCCATCTGGCACTTTGGCAGTGCTTCCAGAACATCACTCCGATACCTGCCTTTCTTTGCTGTCCGGTGATCCAAAATGGACACAACGCAGGTGTCCTGCTCCGTGCGGATTGCCCGGCCGAATCCCTGCCGCAGCTTCTTCTGCATATCCGGGACTACGATGGTCTGGATGTAGGATTCCAGGGATCGGTACTGCTCCTTTTGTGCTTCATGGATGGGGTCCGGAACAGAAAATGGCAGTTTTACGATGATGAGAGACGATACCATGTCCCCCGGAAAGTCCACACCTTCCCAGCAGGAGCCGGCTGCGAACAGCACTGCATTCTCCATCTTCTTAAACCGTGCAATCTCTTCCTGGGAGTTTCTCCATACCTGCACCATCGGGAACGGGATCTGATCCCGCAAAAGCTGATGCACATTTCCCATCAGGGTATAAGATGTGAACAGTACCAGCGTATGCCCGTAAGTGGAACACACCAGATCACGGATCTGCCCGGCAAGCTGCTCGGCCTCTTCCCTGCTTCCCTTTTTCATAGGTCTTAAATGCTCCGGGATGTAAAGCAGACAGTTCTCTTTGTAACAGAATGGGGATTCTGCCACACACTCCCGGACGCCCGTTTCTTTTTCCAGCCCGGTCATCTGTCTGGTTCTTGCAAACCCGTTCCCGGCTTTTAAGGTGCCGCTGGTTAAGATCGCCGGAAATCCCCGGCTCCATAAAGTCGCATCCAGATACTTCGGGATCTCCCGGTTGACTGCCATAAAGGTTAAATGTCCCCGGCTGTCCTGCTGTAAAAACAAAATATATCGCTTGTCGTTCTTTAAAAACCATCCGAACAGCTCTTCCATCTCTTCCATCCGCCGAAAGATCCAGTAAGGAATATTCCCGGCAAGCCTTTTGATCATAAGCTGAAGCCTTTCCTGCATCTGGGCTAAGGCTGTGCCAGCTCCCGGCGGAAAATAAAAACTTTCTTTTCCAGCCATGTCCTCTGTGCCATCTTTCCGATGCTTTCGGATCTCCGCCTGAAGTGCAGAAAACCCTTCCATCAGCCGTTTTCCATCCGTGCCTTTATGCTCTCTGCCTAAAAAGTAAGCAATCTCCTGCACATCTTCCCTTCCAATGCTTCTTCCATACATCTGGCTGGCGGCTTCCGGGAGTTTATGGGCCTCATCCACAACCAGAGCCCTGTAATCTGCCAGAAGCGGCCGGTACCCATTTGCCCGGTGCATGGCATCTGCCAGAAGATAATTGTGATTGCAAATCTGTAAAAAAATGTCCTCTTTCCTGGAACTATCCAGATGCTTCTGATAACGGCATTCTACTTTTCCCGGACACTCCCTAGAGCGTGTTTGAAAAATAAAAATTGCACAAACCAAATGTTGCATTTCCCTTTTTCATGATAAAATAAAGAAAAAGGGGTGTTCAGTATGTTGAGACGATATGAGTTAACAGATGAAGAATGGAACCGTATTGCACCATTACTCCCTCCTGAAAATACAGGAAAACAGGGACGTCCACGAAAAGATAACCGCATCATTCTTAATGGGATGGTCTGGTTGGCACGCAGTGGTGCACCCTGGCGAGATCTTCCAGAACGTTATGGTTCCTGGCAAACTGTATATAGTCGTTTTCGTAAATGGATTGATGACGGGATTCTGGATAATATTTTTCGCATTCTAAGCCTAGAGGCTGAACTGGAAGAATTATCTATAGACGCTTCCATTGTTCAGGCTCACCAACATAGCGCAGGTGCTAAAAAAGGGGGGCCTCGAATGAAATCGGACACAGCCGTGGAGGAGCCAGTACCAAAATCCATGCAATAGTAGATTCTTATGGCTATCCAGTGTATTTTATGATTAGTGAAGGGCAGCGTAATGATATCAATTATGCAATTCCTTTACTGGATCATATCGAAATAGATGGAAGCAAGGTTCTGGCAGACCGTGGATACGACAGTAATCAATTGATAGATTACATTTACGATCATGGCGGTGAACCAACCATTCCATCCCGCCGAGGAGCTAAATTTGAACGTCGCTGCGATTGGTGGTTTTATAAGGAAAGACATCTGGTCGAAAATTACTTTCTGAAATTGAAAGCATTTCGCCGGATAGCAACACGTTATGACAAATTAGCATTCACTTACCTAGGGTTCTTATGCATCGTCTCAATATTAATTTGGTTAAAATGAACAACTTAAAATGTTTTTCAAACACGCTCTAGCCTGCTCTTGCTGAAAATAATAAAGGAAGTGATAAAATGGCAATTAACAACACACTTAAAGATATCCGTGAAGAACGAAATCTCGTTCAGGCAGATCTTGCAAAAGCTGTCGGTTCTTGCAGTGATACCATCGGACGCATTGAGCGTGGTGAGCGAAATGCCTCTCTCGAAATTGCAATCCGTCTGGCACATTATCTGAAAATGCCAGTAGAAGAGATTTTTCAAATTGAAGACTGAACCGCAAATATCAGAAAACCGAGGACTGATCCCCGGCTTTCTTTTTCGCTTAGCTATTTATAGTTCTCTTACAAACTCAACTGCATTTTTTATATCTTCTTCATCCGGATGCCCTTTTTCTATACCACCCACCAGTTTAAATGGACCAAATGTGTCATAGCCCTTGCATCCGAATTTTCCGATTACCGTAGAATGCTTCTTGTCCAAAATCTGCTCTATTGATTTGTAATTCGCACTTCCACCATAAGTACAGATCAGAAATACCCTTTTTGTCGTTCGATAAGTTTTTCTCAAGGAATACAGTGTTCTTGCTGAGGAGCTTTCCATACTGCTGGATGAACGACATCCGGAACGGAAAATCGAGAGGGCAAAACAGGCGTTGTATGATGCATACGTGGAAAGCGAGCGTTCATTGGATGAAATCATTGACTTGATTCGGAATGCCGATGAATGGATATAGGCTGGATTTAGTTGTAAAATTTCTGGAAGTTCACATTTTTCTTTTTCATACTTGCCGGATCTTACGATCCGGCACTCCTTCTTTAAAATGCAAAATTCCGCTCACAATAAGACACAGCTGTGAGCGGAATTTTTTCAGGTCAGCTTCCTGATCCATTTATAGCTCCTGAACCTTAAGAACACAGGCACACATTTAAACAGCTGATCCGACTGGACAGCTACAACTACCCATTCCACCGGCAGCTTCCATACAAACGCTGTCAGGAAAGACAAAGGCATTACAATTCCCCATGTTGAAATCAGATTCATGTACATCTGGAATTTTGTATCTCCGCCGCCCTGAATAACGCCTACAGAAACAGGCATCTGATAAGACATTCCCACCATGACCACACTCATGACTATCATCAGATGGTCTGCAAGAATTGTTGCCTCCTCTGTGAGATTATACATAGACAGCAAAGGTTTTCTCAGCATAAGTAAAACTATTGCCAGTATAATTCCTATGGAAATATCGATCACAGACAATGTCCGTCCAACAGCCTTCACTTCATTTCTGTCACCCCGACCGATAGACTTTCCGATCACTACAGAGGAAGCAGAAGCGATCGCTACTACTATGACTTTTAAATACTGAAAGAACGTTGTTGCTACGGAATTTGCTGCAATCGCATCTGATGAAAGATGTCCCAGTATTGCAGTCTGCATAGGGATCGAAATTGCCCAGACCAGTCCTGAAAGAATGACAGGGGTGGATACTTTAATAAAATCCCTGCACAGCTTTCTGTTCTCAGCTGTGAATGTTCCTCTTAATAAGCCACCATCAAATACCCGGACTTTCTTATCAATCTTTGCCACATAAAACAGAACGATCAAAAACTCCAGGCTTCTGGCTGTCAGTGTTCCTATTGCAGCACCTTTAATCCCCATCTCCGGAAATCCAAAATGCCCAAAGATCAATGTATAATTAATTCCACCATTTACGATCAGAGATATCACAGAAACAATAAATGAAATCTGTACTGTCTCCACACTTCTCAGCATAGATATCAGAAAATTACTGATTAGAAATAAGACAAACGTCCATTTCAATATCTTAAGATAAATCTGGCCTTCCATAATAATATCCGGTGATGTTGTGAACAGGCCAAGCAATTGTTCCGGAAATGCCGAACACACTGCAAGGATGATCATTGCTGCCAGCAGGCTGAACGTCAGTACAATTCCTGTCAGTTTCCTGATCGCATAGGTATCTTTTTTTCCCCAGTACTGGGAACTCATTACGATCAGGGCATTTCCAATCGCAATGGCAAGCTGATTTACAACAAAGAAAATCTGGTTCACAGTGGCTGCCCCGGAAAGTGCATTCTGATCATAGCTTCCAAGCATCATATTATCCAGCATATTCACACTGTATGCCACCAGATTCTGCAGCGCCACAACCAACATTAACCTGAAAAACACCTTATAAAAATTTTTGTCCTTTGTAAAAAATGTCTCCATATTTATAATCCCTCATCAAACAAAAAAGGTCAGAAATCTTTATCTGATTTTTGACCTCAAAGACTATACCTTATTATAACTTTTTTCCAAGTCTATAGCAATTCTTATATTAACACTAAAAGACAAGCCTTACAATTTTTTCGGTCTTCGCAGAAATACCGAAACCAGACAATCTGATATTCACAATATGTTTCGCTTGATGCTTTTAAAAATGGCGGGATTCCCCGCCATTTTCAAAAAATCATATTAATGAACATCTACCCATGTATGAGTTTGTGCTGATTTAAGAATTGCATCTGAAATCAGTTCTATTTCATATCCATCTTCGAAATTCGGGCTTGCCTGTGTATCGTTTGCAATAGCATTGAAGAAATCATAACATTCCACAATTTTAGTTTCTGTATAACCAATACCAAGAGCAGGAATTGGCCACAGTCCATTTCCATATGGATGATTTGGTCCTGTATAAATGGTTCTGAATCCTCGACGATCATCCGGATCACTTGCAAAGCATACCTGCAGCTCATCTCGACGTTCATAATTGAAATATAAAGAGCCTAATGTTCCATGAATTTCAAATGTAATATAATTATTTCTTCCCCATGCATTTCTTGTTGCTTCAATGCTTCCAAAGGCTCCATTTTCACATTCGATCATAAACATACACTGATCATCTACATCTACTGCTTTTCTCGGTGTATCCTTGTTGAGACGTGCATTTCCAAGACTATCGGTAAGTCCGCTCTGAACCGGCCGTTCCGGAATATAGGTTGCTGTTCTTGCATTCACCTTTTTAAAGTCGCCTACCAGGAATCTCAGCATATCTACCACATGAGTTCCTATATCACCAAGAGCTCCGCTTCCGCAAATATTCTTCTGGAATCTCCAGGACAGCGGAGATTCCGGATCAGCTGACCAATCCTGTAAATAAGTTCCTCTGAAATCAAGGATCTCACCAATAGCGCCTTCTTCAATATATTTTTTAGCCAGCTGAACAGCCGGTGTTTTTCGATAGTTGAAAGCTACTAATGTTTTAATATTATTTTCTTTTGCAGTAAGATACATTTCTCTGGCCTGGTCAACAGTTAACGCCAGTGGTTTTTCACAGATAATATGTTTTCCTGCCTTTGCAGCTGCAATTGCAATTTCAGCATGAACATTATTCGGAGTGCAGATATCCACAACATCAATCTCCGGATTATTTACAACATCATGCCAATCTGTAGAATAAGATTCAAAAGCAAACTTATCTTTAGCTTCTCTGGCAATTGCTTCATTCATATCAACGATCATCTTTTTGACCGGAATGATTGGTGCCGGCCAGAAAAACATAGGCATACCAGCATATGCAATGGAATGAGCTTTAGCCATAAATCCTGCACCAATCAAACCGACATTCATTTTTTTAGGACTTGCATTATTCTGATCCATTTTTATTCTCCTTTCCGTCCGGATGCGAAATCAACCAACGAAATTTCTTAAATATTTTGCTGACAGCTTCACTGCTTTTTTTGCATTATCAAGACTGCCTTCAAAAGCCTTATCTTCTACTTCAATTACACTGTAGCCCTGATAACCAATGTCTGTTAATGCTGATACATATTTGCCCCAGTCAACATCTCCAAGACCACATAATTTCGGTGACATGTATTTCAAAGGATATGCCATAATACCAACATCATTTAATTTATCCTGGTATATTTTGATATCTTTGTAATGCACATGGAAAATCTTATCTTTAAACTCATAAATTGGTTTAATGTAATCAATCTGCTGCCATACAAAATGAGAAGGATCATAATTTAAGCCAAGATTATCGTACGGAAGTACTTCAAATACTTTTCTCCAGTTTTCCGGAGAAGTCATCAGATTCTGTCCTCCCGGCCATTCGTCTGCAGTAAACCACATAGGACAGTTTTCAATAGCGATTTTTACGCCTTTTTCCTTCGCATATTCCAGGATCGGAGGCCATACTTCTTTTACAATTTCCAGGTTTTCTTCAACATTTTTGTCCGGTACTCTTCCAAGAAATGTTGTAACCATATTTACATTTAACATACTGCTGGCATCTATCAATGCATAAATATGATCAATATACTGTTTTCTCTTTTCCAGATCCGGATCAAGTGTATTTGGATAGTATCCCAGAGATGAAATCTCTACATTTCTCTCTTTACAGTACTGGATGATTTCTTTAGCTTTTTCTTCTGTTAATGCTTCCGCATCAATATGACATACACCAGCATAGCGTCTCTTAGCCCCACCTGTATTTGGCCAGCAGGCAACCTCAAGACATTCCAGCTGATTCTCTGCTGCAAAGTCAACTGCTTCTTCAAATGTTGTACCTTCAAGAATTGCTGTTAAAAGTCCAAACTTCATAGTCAATTTCCTTTCATCAAATATTTACATCAACACTCTGATTTGTCTCACTTGAAAACCTGGCTGCCTCCAGAATTTTCATTTGACGTATGGTATCCTCCGTTTTCACCAGGAACTCTCCTTCTCCCTTCAATGCAGCAATAAGACTATTCCAGAAACACATAGTCGTATCGCCTTCATTTGGCAGAGGAATTTTCTCTTTATAAAGATTGTCCAGAGGTGCTAACGTCAGACTTGGCGCAACGCTTCCCCTTTTCGATAATTCTTCAACATCTACTTCTGTTTTCAGACGAACAATGCTTCCGTTTTCTCCTGTCATATCATCCAGACGCAAAGTTCCTCTGTTGCCAAGTGCAAACCATCGCGGCATTTCACATAAAGCAAATGTTGTCAAGACGATTTTTGCATATACATTATTTGAGAATGTTAAATTTAATTCCACATAATCTTCGACATCTTCTACAAGAATTGATCTCAGCCTGCATTCGATGCGAATCACCTTTTCCTCCGGAAACAACTGTAAATATTGGTCAATCAGATGTGTTCCCCAATCGTTCAATAAGCCTCCACCGGATTTTTCTCTGCCACGCCATCCGAAAAGGATTCCTCTTTCTCCATGAACACGTGACTCTATGGTATGAACATCACCGATCACATGGCTGTCGATCACTTCTTTTAACATCAGATAATCTCTGTCAAAGCGTCTCGGCTGATGTACTGTGAATTTTTTTCCCGTTTTATCAGATATAGCAATTATCTCTTCAAGTTCTTTCATATTCATGGCCACCGGTTTCTCACATAAAACGTGGAAACCGGCAGTCATTGCTTGAGTGGCATAATATGCACGTTCTTCGATTTTAGTTGCCACGATGACAAGATCCATAGTTTCTTTGAAAAATGTTTCCAGCTGTTTTTCCGAATATACATGATATCCATCAGACAGACCTTCTTCTCGTCGTCTTTGTTCTTTATCAAGAATTGCAACTACACTTGCCTGACCACTTTGAACTATCTTTTTTTTATGAAACTGGCCCATATAGCCATATCCGATTATTCCAACTCTTATCATCGCGTTTTTCCTACTTAATTACGCACATTTATTTAACTTTAACCCAGGAACCTGTTTCATTGGACTCAAGAATTGCATCACAAACTCGATCCAGTCTGTATCCAACACCAAAGTTAGTAGATGGCTGATATCCTTCCACAATTGCTTTTCCAAATTCATACATTTCAATTGCTTTTAACTCACCATATCCAATATTCATACCCGGAATGTTCCATGTTACATCGCCATGTGGGTTTGCAGGACCTGTGTAGATTGTTTTAAATCCTCTTTCTCCATCCTGATCTTCCATTCCATAGCATACATTCAGCTCATTCAGACGTTCATAGCACCAGGAAATGCTTCCCTTTGTTCCATGAACCTCTAATGTAATATAGTTGTTTCTTCCCCATGCCATTCGTGTTGCTTCGCAGCTTCCGATAGTTCCATTTTCAAATTTCAGAAGTGTTGTTACCTCGTCGTCACCATCAACCGGTTTTCTCTTTGCATCCGGTCCTAATTTTACAGTACCAAGAAGGTCAACTCCGCCCTCCTGTACCGGACGTTCAGTGATATATGTTTTAACAATAGAAACAACTTCAGAAATATCTCCTGCAAGATACTGAGCAATATCCAGTGCATGTGTAGCAATATCACCAAGTGTTCCTGCTCCGGCAGTTGCTTTTTCAAATCTCCAGGATAATGGAGAAGATGGGTCTGCAGACCAGCTCTGAAGATACTGAGTTCTGATATTTGTCAGCTCGCCAAGTCTTCCAGATTCAATGATCTTTTTCGCTTCATCAATTGCAGGTACACGACGGTACTGGTAACCATTCATGGAAACTATACCTTTTTTCGCTGCCTCTGCTGCTGCTTCAGCCATTGCTTTCGCATCTTCGGTTGTGGATGCGATCGGTTTTTCACAGATTACATGTTTTCCGGCTTTTAATGCTGCAATGGAAACTGCTGCATGTTCATTATTAGGTGTACAAACACTTACAATATCGATTTCAGGATCATTGATAATATCCATCCAGTCTGTACATGCTTTTTCAAATCCATATCTTTCTTTGAAATCCTCTGCGATTTCAGGAACAATGTCGCATACTGTTTTAAATACAGGGATAAATGGTGCATCTGTAAAAAGTTTTGGCATGTTTGAAAATGCTACCATGTGTGCTTTTCCCATAAAACCAGCGCCTACTAAACCAATGTTCATTTTTTTCATGATCTAACCCTCCGTAATCATCATAATATAAATATTTTTTTATTTTAATCACATATATCAATCTTTACTTTTATAAATCTTCTTTAATTTGATTTCTTTCTCTGCGCCAGGTTGCTAAGTGCAACTGCTGCAATGATAATAAAACCATTTACCATCTTCTGCTGTGCAGATGAGAGGTTTGCAAGAATCAAAGCATTGCTGATCATTCCCATAAGAATAGATCCTGCAAGAGCTCCAATGATAGAACCACTTCCACCTGCCATAGATGCTCCACCGAGAACAACCGATGCGATCACAGACATTTCGTCACCGTCACCAAAGGAATATCTTCCTGACTGCATACGTCCTGCATACAGAACACCTGCAAAAGCAGAAAGTGCTCCGGATAACATAAAGACATACATCTTGATTCTCTGTACTTTTATTCCTGAATACTGAGCAGCCATCTGATTTCCACCTGTTGCCAGAGTATGTTTTCCAAATGGTGTTCTGTTGAAAAGTATATAACCTAAAATGTAGAATAAAATAGTCCAAAGGATCAGAACAGAAACAGATCCCACAAATCCTGTACCGAATATAGTATTAAATACTGTATTTGAAATCGGCACTGCCTCTGTATTTGTAATCCACATTGCTGCACCTCGGATCACCTGCATCATTCCCAAAGTAGCAAGGAAAGCAGGAAGTCCTAATCTGGTCACAAGCAAACCATTAATGACACCTACTGCGACACCAAAAATCAAGGCAACAATAAGAGCAAGGAAAATATTGTTGGTAGACTTTAAAACCAGAGCCACTAACATGGCACTCATTGCTGTGTTAGAACCAACTGTCAGGTCAATCTGGCCTGCACTTAACACAAACACACCGGCTACTGACATAATTGAGATCATAGCTGTCTGTCTTAAAATGTTTAAAAGGTTCTGTGTGCTGGCGAAACCGTTATCTCTTAATGTAATTGCGAAGAATACAAATACAACTGCCAGAACGATATACACCATATATTTGCTCATCTGTATTTTTTTATTATTTCCTCTGGATTGCATGTTGCAGTTCCTCCTCTTTCATAAGTTCTTTGCGGCCTATTCTTCCTGTGATCTTTCCATCAAAAATTGTTATGATGTCATCACAGATTGCCATCATTTCTGCTAATTCGGATGAAGCAAAAATTACTGCGCCACCCTTATCTGCAAACTCTCTGATAATAGATATGATCTCACCTTTCGCAACGATATCAACACCTGCTGTAGGCTCATCAAACATAAAAATTTTAGGATTGGAATTTAACCATTTTGCAATAACAATCTTCTGCTGGTTTCCACCTGAAAGCAGCCTGATCTCCTGATTCATATTGTCAGCTACAACTCCCAGATCCTGGATATTTTTTTCAACGATATCATGTGCTGCCTTATCATCATTAAATATCCCATTTTTTACCAACTGGGCAGAAATCGGAAGAATAGCATTTTCTTTAATGGTATGCGAAAGTACCAGTCCTTCTTTTCTTCTGTCTTCCGGAACCAGTGCAAAACCACAGGCTACTGCATCGGAAGGATTTTTTATTTCAACCTTTTTACCTTCCAGTTCAATGCTTCCACTTACAGCCTTTCTAAGACCGAACAGAGTTTCCATGATTTCCGTTCTGCCGGCTCCCATCAGACCGGCCAGACCAAGAATCTGGCCGGGTTTGATGCTAAAGTTGATATCATCGATTTTGTCATTAATTTTTAAATGTTTTACAGTAAGAAGATCCTCTGCGTTGCAATCATACTCTCTGGTAACATACTCAAACTTTGTTTCTTTCGCTTCATTTCCCATCATTTGAGCTACGATCTCTTCCATTGTCAGATTTTCTACTTTTTCTGTAATTACCTTTTTCCCATCTCGAATAACTGTTACTCTGTCACATATTTCAAGTATTTCGTTCATTCTGTGAGAAATATAAACCATGGATACGCCTTCTTCTTTCAGCTGACGGATCATCTTAAATAAGAACTCCGTTTCTGAATCAGATAAAGCTGCAGATGGCTCATCAAAAACCAAAATAGATGCATTCTTGGAAACGGCTTTGGCAATTTCTACCATCTGGCACAAACCGACACTCAGTTCTGAAACCGGTGTACCCGGATCTAAATCCAGACCTAATCGTTTTAAAACCTTCTCTGTTTCCTGTTTCATCAATTTAACATCTCGCATACCATGCTTTTTCAGCTCATATCCCAGAAATATATTTTCTGCGATCGTCAGGCTCGGAACCAGGGACATCTCCTGGAAAATCATAGCGATTCCATTTTCTTTTGCATCATTTGTGCTTTTAATTTCTTTTTCTTCACCCTTTATGATGACTTTTCCACTGTCTTTTGTGTAAACACCGGTCATAATCTTCATCAGAGTGGATTTTCCGGCTCCATTACCGCCAACAAGAGCATGCACTTCACCTTTTGCAAGATCAAAATCAACGCCTTTTAATACGTTTACTGCACCAAAAGATTTTACAATCTGCTCCATTTTTAAAATGCTTTGGCTCATTTTGTTCCCCTATCTACTATTTATCTACTATTTGAAATAGTCTTAGTCTACATAAGCTTCTTTTAACCAGTCTGGTGTTTCAACATGGTATACATCTGTATATGCTTCCAGTACATTCTCATGAGTGAATGTTTCAGCAGGAACAGCTACATAAGAAGGTGTTTCTTCGCCAAGAAGTGCCAATGCTGCCAGTTTTGCCTCTGCAACACCCTGGTCATATGGCATCTGAGCACCACCACCTGCAATATTTCCGGATGCGACCTCACGTGCTACGTTATTACCAAGGTCATTACATGCCAGAGTAACTTTTCCTTCCATACCAGCTGCTCTTACAGCGGAAAGAACACCTTCCATAGGCACATCCCAGCTTGCATAAATACCATCAATGTTCGGGAACTGTGTAAGAATAGCATCTCCCTGTTCAGCACAGCCGGATTCATCTGTGAAGCCCTGCTCTGTTACAATTTCAATATCCGGATAATTTTTCATTGCATCACGGAAACCTTCATCACGCTGGTTTGTAGGAGCAAAGTTTGCATCATAGTAAACCATTGCAACTTTTCCTTTTCCGCCTAAAGCATCTCCAAGAACAGTTCCTGATGCATATCCATTACCATAGTTATCTGCAGATACAACGCTTACATAGTCTTTTCCTGCTTCCAGACCATTAGCTCTCTGATCCATGAAAATAATTTTAATGCCAGCTGCTGCTGCCTGTTTGTAAGCATCTGCTGTTGCAGTAGCATCTGTAGGAATTGAAACGAGAATATCAGGTTTTTTTGCCATAACTGTTTCAATATTAGATACCTGTGTTTCTGCTGAGAAGTTAGCATCTGTTACAGCCACAATTTCAATACCAAGTTCTCCAAAAGTATCTTCCAGTCCCTTCTGCTGAGAAGTTGACCAGTCGTTTCCGCCATAGTGCAGACAGATTGCAGCTGTATATCCGCCTTCTTTGATCTGTGCAATCTGATCATCTGTCAGTTCAATAGTGGAGGCATCTACTGCCGCTTCACCATCCGGTCCCACAGAACGAATTTCTGCAGCCTGTACATTCCCTGCTAATGCCATTGTTAATAAAGTAGCTGTTGTAAGCATTCCTACTATTTTTTTTCTCATTTTGCTATCCCCCAATTAATAATTAAAATTTAAAATAATAAACCTTTTAAGTATTCATAAGACTGTTTACAATCCGCAACCGGATCATTTGGCCATGCATCACATTCTACTAACCAGTCTCCATCATAGCCTTGGCTCTTTACATATTCGATGACACCTTTGTTATCAACATTTCCTGTTCCAAGAGGTGCAAATGTACCATTATCATGGAGATCTTTCAAATGAATGAAAGCAATTCTGCCATAGTATTTTTTGATAAAAGTCAACGGATCATAACCGCCGGCTTTTAAGTGTGCCAGGTCCGGACAGATCTTGATATCAGATGCTGCAAAGAGTGCATCGATCTCTTCCGGTTTCTCTGCGATAGATCCAAGATGAGGATGGAAACATGCTACAAGTCCATACTCTTCTGTAATTTCCATTACTTTTGAAAGGCCTTTTGCGAGAAGTTCCACATCACCCGGCTGGATTCCTTTTCCTCTGATAGCACCACCACAGATTACAAAGTATTTGACGCCAACCTTTGCTGCCATTTCAGCAACTGCTCTTAAGTGAACCATTTCGTCTTCCAATGCGTCCTGATAAATGAAATTTGCTCCTACACAAACACTCATCATATCCGCACCGTATTTGGCCAGCATATCAATTAACACCTGTGGATCATCCGCATAATTTGTAAGATTGCCTTCCAGAACTTCGATGCTCTTAAATCCAATCTTAGTAATCTGCTCTAATGCAGCCTCATCATCTGTCATTGTTACGTAACGAATATCCTTTACACTAGTTACTCCACCGCCAGCACCAACAAGTGGTCCAAAAGCATTTGTCATATACCCTATTTTCATTTCTGCACCCTATACCTTTCGTTTTTCTAAATTTTTCTGATTAGTTAAATTTACGTAAATTTATTGTAGCTTTACTATATCATTTATTCCTTTTGCTGTCAATCCTAAGGTGCTCATTATCATTCACTTCGTCACTTTTCACATTTATACCACCCTGCTTTTGTTTATTTTTTTATATTTAACTGTGTTTTTCTCAAAAGTAAAAAAAACAGAACCTGACATTCTATTTTTAACATCTAATAGAAGTCGATCCTGTTTCTTTTTTTCTATAATCGTCTTATATTTTTCTATATTTCATTCAGGCAAGTCCAGTTTAAGGCTTGTTTAATCTCTTCAGGCAAAGGCTCTTTATATGACTTCTGCCATACTTTCTGCAGATTATAACGATCCACATACACTGGTTCCACACCAATATAGGATGGCACCACTTCATCCAAAAGAGCTTTTACTGCAACAGTCGCAACAGCCTCTCCCTGTTCATAAGGCATCTGTGCACTGATTGCTTTTACCATTCCGCCCTTAGCCAGGTTTAATGCAATGTTATATTCCAAGTCACCTGTTGATACAATAACATCATCTCTCCCCATATCTGTCAGGGCATTTAATACATATTTTGCCGGCGCATCCCAGGAAACATAAATTCCCTCGATCTGAGGATGTTCGTCTAACATTTGTTTTGTTAATTCATATGTTTCTTCTGCTTTGACAAAGGTTTTCGTATCGCAGATCTTTAATTCCGGAAATTCCTCCACAATGATCTGCTCTGCAGCACTGTCTCTCTGTCTGGTGGCATAGAAATCTTCTGATTTATGTTTCATCATGCCAACATTTGTCAAACACATTTTTCTCAGATTTTCGCCGAGTCCCCGGCCAATATTTCTTCCGTGAGAACGCTCATTAACAGAAATACAGCTTACATAATCATTCGCCTTAAAACCATTTGGTATATTAGACATGAATATCATTTTTGTTTTTCCACTTGCAATCTCATGGTACGCCTGTGATGTGATTTTGGTATCCGTTGGAATCGAGATCAAAATATCCGGTTCCAGAATTTTAAGGCTTCTGAGCTGCTTTGACTGTAATTCTGGATCAAAATGAGCATCTACAACTGCAATGATCTGAATATTGAATTTATCAAATATATTACGGATTCCTTTTTCCAGAAGCAGAGAATGGGATTTTCCTGAATAATGAAAAGACATTGCCGCAGTAAATGTATGTCTCTGGCACTCTTCCTGCTCTTCCTCTGTCAACACTAAATCTGATATATCTCCTGCCCTTTCACCGAAAGGTCCTCTTCCG
>ENA-OPRR01001353-OPRR01001353.1-human-gut-metagenome-genome-assembly--contig:-NODE-1353-length-20828-cov-4.192413_pt1 | contig 20828 bp, 14 predicted proteins | sample MGYA00241796_ERZ501883 | MGnify/ENA primary metagenome ERZ501883 (study PRJEB25962, sample SAMEA2042406) | human gut metagenome | biome: human gut; feature: human-associated habitat; material: faeces...
TCATATTGACTTGCTCTGTAATCATTAGATACTTCAATATATATACCACCTGATACCTTGAATTTCTGTTCTACAGCAGCTTGAAACCCAGAAGGACATCTATTCTTTATGGATTTGCCAAAACGCTTTTTCCTATTAAACTTGCCTTTACTATTGACCGTAGTTTCTTTGGCTCGTCTCATAAGCCTGCCTGCATTTTTGGGTTCAGTGATAAATACATCTCCAAGACTTCTTAAATGGTTAGCGTCTTCATTTATTGCAAGCTGTCTGTTTATGGCATTGATGCGACATAATTCAGAGTGCTTTGTTTTCAGCTTCTTATAATGATTAGAATAAATCCAGGTTTTGCGACCTTTTTTAACAGTACCGTCATCATTATAATTCTGAGGATTAGTTGCACGTCTTGACCTGTCCATAGCACGGTGGAGCAGACGTTCCTTTCTCTCAGAAGTCTGAATACTGTTGCCACGCTCTGAAAGATTCTTCAAGCCCACCTCAGTATCAGATGTATAAGCAACAGTCTGTGTACCAATATCAGCACCGATCATTCCTTTGCCATATTTATGTCTTGGACTGCCAAATCTATCATATTTTGGCTTTGCCTTACCCTCAATAGTAAGATGCAGATATACTCTGTATTTCTCTCTTATCATCTTAGGAACAAGCGTAGCATAGCAGGGTCTGTATGTATCTATGCAGTAGCCATCTTTAATAAGAATACTAACAGCCCTGTCATCCAAAATCTCAGATTCGGCAAGATATGATAAAACCGCATCTACTTCATCCTGTTGAAATCTATCATTTATTTGTATTCCAAATACCATCCTGCCAAGTTTGAACTGCAGCTTATTATCCGTAACGGATATAGGTATGCCACGATTTATCTGCTTTGCACGAATACAAGGCAGCTCTCCATATCTTGAGAAATGAATGGCATTACCATTACCATACAAGCATTTTTCGATACCACGCCATATATCTTCGGCTTTAGTCAGCGCGAATACAGCGTCTACACCATATTTCTTGCCTATTGGAATCATGGACGTTCTGCAGTATTCCCATGTAATATAAGCTTTCTGCATTTCATTAAGTTGTTTAGCATAAGTTTTTCGTTTATCCTTATCTTTAGAATTACCATAAAGAAAGAGTAATTTACGGTATCTCTTTGTACGCATAAGCTGGTTATAATTCTTTCTCATAAGACCAACAAGCTCATTCCCTGCTTTTCTGATTTTATTCGAAAGCTTTACAACTTTTTGTATATCAGAAGAAGACATATCAGTTTCAGCAGCTAAGATATGTCTATCAGAAAGCTTATGAAATTGTTTAAGATGTCTTTTATGTTCTTTATCAGTTATCATTTTTCTGCTCCTTAATATTATCTTAATTACTGTAGATACAAAATATCCTATAGACCATAAAATACCACATCCTGCAGAATTGTATTAATTGTGGAAATGCCTTGAATAGTTCAATAGCACTTATATCTTTAAAAGTTCTTGCAACATCACAGGGAGCAGCAGTCTGTGGTACATCTGCAAAGACATGTATATGGTCAGGCTTCACTTCAAGAGCCTTAATGTGGTAATAGATTTTTCTGTAATATATGTTTCAATATTTCCTCTACATTACCTTTTAATACCAGAAATATGAATTTAGAATACCTGATGATGTGATACTGTATCAGATATTTTCAATACGAAGCACTATGATATTGTTCCTCACTGTCTTGTTCACCTAATTGATATGTTCCATGAATTCCTCTACGCAGCAAGTCAAAAAATATGATACTCTCACCTTCCTCAATAGAATAGATACGTGCAGGGCTTTCAAGCTCTGTTTTCCATCCAGTAGAAATAGAAATATTTATTTGTACATTGTCACTTTTAGTTCGTGCCGTTACTTTTTTCCACAACTTGAATGATATGCTGAATTATTAGGATTGCACTGTTCTGCATGGTTATTATTGTTCGCTATATGTGCAGCGTTATAAGGATTTTTCTTATTACAGTGATGCTTGTTTTGTTGTATGTATATTTATATCATAGTTACTTTTACTAATGATCTGTTTACTTTCTATACTTTAATATACATAGATTATATATCATTTTTCTTAATATGTATCAAGTGAAATGTGGCTTTCATCCCACACGCAAGCGTGTGGGTTTTTCGCCACAAATTTATAACGATTGATTCCTTCTCTATGAGAGAAGTCATATTGTTTATGTAATGTCTGGAAATAATTTCTTATATTTTCTTCTATAATAGGTTCATGAGAAGGAACCATCTTCTTTTATAAGTTTTAGATAATCGACTGCTTTAGAAACATAACATGTTTCAACTTTAGAACCATCATCAATCGTATCTAAAGATAAGAAATGTTCCTTTAGCCTTCCCTTGATCATACTTATTTCTTCGTTAGATGTTAATCCGAATGTCACTTGCACATTTGATAGTGACATTGTGAATACAACAAACAAAGAAATTATTATTTTTACTACTTTATTCATCATTAACCCTCCTTTTGTAATCGCTTTCTAATTATAGAATGCCATTCATATACTTTAATTTCAATTTGGATTAACTTGATTAATTATTATTTTACCGAATCTCTTTCAATTATTTTAGTAGATAATAATTGAGTCATTTGAACATCGTTTTCACGATGAATACGATCTATAAGTTTATTGACCGCAATTTCTCCCATTAATTCTTTTTGTACTTGAACAGTAGTAAGTTTAGGGATTGTTTTATCACATAGGGGTGTATCATCAAAGCCAGTAATAGCTATTTGATCTGGTACTTTTATATTCATTAAGGTCAAAGCATTCAACAATATAAATGCATTAGAATCATTAGCACATACAAAAACCTCAGGTAATTCACTTTTTTTAAGTAATGATACAATGCTATTAACATCGTTTTCTAATACATATTTCTCTGTTTCATGTAGGATGGAGTATTGATTTATATATGATTCTATATCAGATATAGTATTTCTATTTACTAAAGCTTGTTTATATCCCATAAAACGATCAGAAAAGCTTAAAGAGTATTCTAAATCTCCAAAAAATCCAACTCTTTTATATCCTTTATCAAGAACATATTGAGTGATTAAATACCCTCCCTGTTTATTGTGAGTTAAAACACAATCACATGTATCTCCTAGTGATGTATAATCCACAAGAACTACAGGAATACCTGTATTTTTCAACTGATTTAAATTCTGATCCGATATTTTACCAACCACTAGAATACCAGCTACTTTTCTATCTATAATACAATCTGGAAACTCAAATTGGTTATCTTCAAAATAATTCAAAATAGAGATATAACCTAATTCTTTAGCACGTTCAACGATTGAACGTAAGACAATAGAATAAAAATGTCCTGTATTTGCATAATAGCTCTGCATAAGAATACAAATATTAGATTTAGAAAAGATTGAAAGATAATGATGTTTTTCATTAATATATCCCATTTTATCAGCTGTTCTTAATATTTTTAGACGCATTGATTCACTTACACCTGGCTTATCATTTAATGCAATCGATACAGCATTAATAGAGATATCCAATTCTTTCGCAATATCTTTCATAGTCACTTTCATGCTATCACCTCTTTGTTTACAACACTTCCCCATTACTACTTATTACATTCTTATACCATTCAAATGACTTCTTCTTAATTCTTCTCATATCCTTTAAGTCATCATTATCTCTATTCACATAAACAAAACCATATCTCTTCTTCATCTGTGCACGACTGCTTAAGATATCAATAGGACCCCAAGATAAGTATCCTCTACAATCTACACCTTCTTCTACAGCTTTTTTCATCTCTTCTAAATGTTTTCTCATATAATCAATACGATAATCATCATTAATAACACCATCTACTAATTGATCATCATAGCCATAACCATTCTCTACAATATAGATAGGCATTTCATATCTATCATAAAGTTGTCTTAAAGTAATACGTAAACCAATAGGATCTATTGTCCAGCCAAACTTAGACATTTCTAAGTAAGGGTTCTTCTTGATGACTACATCTTCTACATTAGCCAAACTATCTTCACCATAATGACTAATAGTAGACATATAATAGCTTATCGCAAGAGCATCTGTCTTACCCTTCTTAAGTATTTCAAAGTCTCCTTCTTCTATAACTGGCATAGTACCTTCTAGTTTCATATTTGCTAGGAAGTAATTGTTATAGTGTCCTCTCGCAAAGACATCTAGGAATACAAATGCTTCACTTTGGGCTTTCATAGATTCTAATGTATCTAATGGGTGACATGTTTCAGGATAGCTTTGTACAATAGTGGCCATACCTAAAACATACCCTCCTTTTTGATGGATGTATTCGTTTATCAAACTATGCGCGATTAAAGTGTTATGCATAATTTGATGATCCAGAGTAATAGGGTTTTCTCCTTCAGAACATACAGCACCAAAGAACATCTTTGGACCTTTCTGTAGTATTCCATTCTGTTCATTGAAGATAATCCAGTATTTAACTTTGTCACTATAATGATCTACAATCTTCTTGCATAATTCCACAAATATATCCACTACTTTTCTACTCGCAAAACCATTGTATTTCTCATATAAGAATACAGGCATCTCAAAGTGATAGAGTGTAGGAATAGGTTCTATCCCTCTCTTTAGTAGTTCATCAATAAATTCATCATAGAAAGCAAAACCTTCTTCATTATATGTATTCTCATCACTCATAAGTCTAGACCAGTCTAAAGAGAAACGGTATGCATTAAAGCCTAACTCTTTATATAAATCAAAATCTTCTTTGTATCTATGATAAGCATCAATACCATCTTTAAAGTCTGAGAACTTACCAGTAACTGTTAAGTCACATACTGCAGGAACTTTCCCTCCTTCAGTATATCCACCTTCACTCTGATGGGCAGTCACTGCACCACCCCATAAGAAATCTTTTCTTAGCATCTTTACTAACTCCTTTATTTATATTCTTATTTAATTCTATTAAGGCTATACTTGAATTTCAAGGAAGTAACACTTGAAAAGAAATAGTATATATTATTCTAACGCTCATTTAATACGTTTTAACGCTCACTATTTTGTTGAGTTATTGGCTTAATTATGCGGTTTTTAACTTTCTAACGCTCATTTAACACTCACGAGTGTTAGAATTATTGTTTCTAACGCTCATGAGCGTTAGAATAGAATATCATCATCCGTTGAATCTGGTATTTCAATCTCTAGAGTCTCTTCTCGAATTCTATAATATTCATCAACAACAGAATCAATAGATTTTCTATCTCCTGCTCTTTCATAACATTTTATAAGTTTAGCCAGTAAATCAAATGTCGTAATTTCATCAACACCATATTCCCTTAAACTCGCTTCATAATTTTTTTGGCATATTCCGATGCCTTATCGGATTATTTTCTTTTACAATATGTATTGCAAATTGAACTTACTATCATAATACTGGTAAAATCAGCATCACCAAATATTTCTTTACACTCATTATAATCTTGTATAAGTTCTTCTAATGTTTTCTTTTCTGTCATTGGTGTATCTCCTTATTCTTTTTTATTTTCTCTTATTGGCAACATTCTGTAAACAGGAATCAAACATAAGGTGTTCTCAAATTTGAACACTAATGTAACTTTGTGAATTTGTATTCATAAATCAAACCTAAGAAAATATTATGATATAATTCAAACAGAATAAAGGTGAATATCATGATGGAAAGAAGAGCATATTTAAATCAATTAGTATCGTGGAAAGATCAAGATATAATAAAATTGGTAAGTGGAGTTAGACATTGTGGAAAAACTACGATATTAAAAATTTATCAAGAGTATTTATTAAATAGCGGTGTTGAGCAATCACAAATCATTTCTATTAACTTTGATGACCTAGAGTATGAAGAGTTACTAGATTATCATAAACTCTATCTATATATCAAAGATAGATTAGTAGAAAACAAGATGATGTATATCTTCTTAGATGAAATACAGAATGTTCCTTCTTATGAAAAAGTTGTAGATAGCCTTTATGTAAAAGAGAAAATTGATATCTATATTGTAAGATCCACTAAGCATCCAATCACACATTTAAATAGTCAATACATAGAAATACATGTTCTTCCTTTATCATTTAAAGAAGTATATAAACCTGGAGCCGATAAAGAAGAAGCTTTTCAGAAATATATGAAAACTGGTGGTTTCCCCTATATTAATAAAATACAACTGGATAAAGAACAAATTGATATGTATCTAGAAGGAATAAATAATACTGTGATTGTGAAAGATATGGAAGCATTGTGTGAGTCATACCTTTATTATCCTGTTGAAGTGATGGATATATCAGGCAAGGAAGTATTAAAGTCTAATAAGAAGTATTATACTGTAGATCCAGGAATTCTAAATTGTATTCTCCCAAAGCAATCTTATGATTTAGGATTCATGATTGAAAATATTGTATATATAGAACTTCTAAGAAGAAGATATATTGTAAATATTGGACAAAGTGGACTTGCAGAGGTTGATTTCATTGCGAAAAGAAATGATGTCTACACTTATATACAAGTTACTGCATCACTTGTGGACGAGAATACTTTTAACAGAGAGATTAGTCCTCTAAAACTAATTGAAGACAATTATGAGAAAATAATCCTTACTTTAGATAGATATACACTTGGAGATTATAATGGTATTAAGGTAATTAATATCATAGATTGGTTGTTAGAAGAATAGGCTGCAGCGATTAGATTCGCTACAGCCTAGTTTTGTTATTGACTATTCAGTTTCTTGAATTCTTCTATATATTTTCTCAAGAATGGAACTACTGTATAATCATTATTTCTAATGAAATTCACACTTAATTGATCAAAGATGAACTTCTTAAAGTCATCATCTAATGCTCCTTCTAGCACTGTTATTCTACGAATATGACATGCATTGACAAGAGTAAACTTCATAGGCTCCTTTTTACCAACATAATAGTATAACTTCTTTGAATCCTCCTCATCCTTCAAAGTATAAATATGCTGAAATACCTTTACAACATCACTCTTAAGACATGGATTAAATACTACTCTAGAAGTATCTCTACAATGTTTTACAAACTTTCTTCCTCAAGAAGTAGCTAAATTAATAAGTGGTGGATTACCAGCTTTAGATGCTTTTCTAACCACCTCTTGATATTGATAAGTGTTTTTATTTAAATTCTTTAGTATACGTTCTATTTCTTCTCTGTATTCTTCATTTGTTTCCACAAAAGACTTTAATAGACGTGTTAGTTTACTCTTGGAAATTTCTTTATCTTTCCTATATGCATTGAGTCTAAAATCAAGTTCTTTTAAATCAGGTAAAACCATCATCTTACTATCACTTATTAAAGCTTGATAATCTTGAGTAGAAATCAATAATTCTGGTTCAAAAACAGAACTTTTATAATTTGTAAAGACAGATTCATATCTCTGATATAGTTCTGAAGTATCATCCTCAATCTTATAGTAATCCATGCTCCCATCAGGAAATACACTTAAGAGAAAATACTTAGTAATTTTTTTATTACCACAACGTTCAGATTCTCTTGTAACATATTCAACTGGTTTATCCCAATTCCAGTGATATATAGATATACTTCTATTTGCGATATCTCTTTTAATAAGTAATTCCATTAGAATCCTATCCATAATATTATCACTAATATCAACTGTATTATCTCTAGCAATACAAGTCTCATAAGTGATATGTTGGAAGTTTAAATCACTGACATGCTGGTCTGGTATTTTGTTGTTCTTACAATATTTCTGATTATGAATCAATGCAATATTGAACTGTTTACCTTTATCATAATGAATATTATCGATACCTCTATCCTTTAATTTAGAAACAATTAAATCAATCATCTTCTTAGATGAACTATCGTTCACACGGTCAATCAAATGAACACCTAAATCATTATATAGATTTCTTATATAATCCTGGGATAAGAAGTCTGAATATGTATTGGCCATCTGTTCATTATCTAAATCTATAGGATGTAATTGAATATAATCATTAAGATGTAAATCAACATCAATATAAAATTGATGCAACATACCACACTTAGAATTTTCAAACCCCTGTATATCATGAATATCTAAACTATTCACAAAGTCCTCTCTTTGTCTGCGATATACACTTCTTCTCACAAAACACTGATCTGTACTTAATGGCGTAAGGCATTGACGAAGTACATATCCTTCATTACTTTTGTAATATCTAGGCAGTTTTAAAATATCATTTCTATATTTGTCATTATACTCTAATACTTTAGATAAACGATGATAAGATTCACCCTCCATATGCACCATACATTCCTGCTTACTTGTTTCTGATTCAATCAAACTAATATGATATGCTAGAATACAATCTTTTCTAAAAGACTTCTGATTGAAACTGAAATATCTACCTGAGATGTTATTAAACTTCTGAGAGAATTCCATATTAGGCAACATATTGATCAACAATTGAGATAATTCAGTCGGTGTTATACTTAAAGGATCCTTTATATCTAACGGTTCTACAATACTGCCTTTATCATATTGATTGATATGTGATTGAAGGTCTTCTGAACATACACTTCCTTTTTCAAATATAAGATAAACTGGACCTTTATATCTATAGAGTACAGCTAATACTGGAGATAATTGGTCTAGTTTTTCTAAGCTTCTTTTCAGAACACATTTTTCTTCATCTTTATCATCAGTTTGTTTTGTTGTATTCTATAAAGGTCATAATCGCGATTAATATGATCATAATGAATTTCAAGTTTTACTTTATTTGTCTTAATCATCCTTATATTCCTCCAAACACATTCTTATTTTATTAATTGCTTCTCGATTGGCATGGAATCCATCTTCTTCAAGTAGAGAAGGTATTTCAACAATTCTTGGAGATTCTATAATCTTATCTGATTTGTTTTCATCAAATATATTAATAATGATTGCCTTTTCTCCACCTATTTCATCTAGCTTATCAATAATCTTCTTAGTCATTTTCTTAGAATCAAAGTTTGAATATCTCCAATGTTTTAAATCGATATAGACCTTACCACGTTTATAATCAAAACGTTCATACTCATATGGTTCTAGTTCATCTAGATCAATACCTAATTCCTGCTTGATGATGAAATGACCTACAAATTCACCTAGTCTTCCCTTATAAATATTCTGAAAAAGAACAGGTGATAACATATAATCATTTACTTCAAAGCAAGTCGCATACTCATGCTTAATAAACTCTTCTCTTAAACCTGGATAATTCAACATCTTAGAAAGACGTGCATTTTCTTCACTAACTTCGTATATATGCTTGATTCGTTCAGAATCTTTCTTATTCTGTAGTCTGACTATAACTTCCTCTTTAGATTCGTTAAAATAAACATCTGTATATTCAAAATCATGTTCACCAACGAAATAGTATTTATTCATCGGTTCAGATGAATGAATATAGTATTCCTTAACTATTTCATCATCCTTGTTAGAAATAGTAGGATGCTTTAAACATGTTTCACCCAATCTCTTATAGCGTTGTATTTGTTGTGATGTCCAATCTCCTGATAGTAATTCATATATATAGAACTTACCAGAACTAGAAATATGACTGGCTTCATTCTCAACATAATCATATACAGGAACATCTTCTTGTCTTTCTTTAGCATATTCTGCGAGTTTTATTGTTTCTGGTGAAAGTATTTCAGTTTCTAGTATTGATGTATCAAAACTATTCACGATATCTCTCGTAACTAGAATATGAATGACTTTATTCTTATTAAATGAACGAGATAAACGTCCTACTGCTTGAATGATCTGTTTTGTCTTAGAGAGACGTATACTTCTACAGCCTTTAAGTTCCGTATTAAATCCTTTCTCTTTTGGATTCTTTAATTTCTTATAGCCTGCAGAGATACATTTACTTAAGGTACGATGATCAATTTCATTATTCTCATATAAATTCTCCACTTCAATTAAGTAATGGAGTAAATCCTCTTCTTTAAATCCAGATTCAGTATCATAGAGATTGGTGATTACGTTCGTGATATCTCCTAAGAAGATTCCATCGAAATCCTTTTTCTTATTTCTTCCATCTTTTTTATTTGCGAAATCAGTTAAGTTAATCGTATCCAAGCCTTTAGGTAAGTCATATGCCATGTTTTGTCCTGCACCTATAGTAGCATATGCAGAAATCACAAAAATCTTTTTACCCTCTTTTAGAGATTTCAATATCTTCTCTTTATCCTCATCAAATGTTGCACCACTCTTTAATACGATATAATTCTTTTTATTTTCATCAACACCACACTCAATATTTACCAAACGAAATAGTTCCTTAAGTTTTAACAATCTAAGGTTACCTGTTTCTTTTGGTAAAGCATTATTTAAACATAAGAATGAATGAATATCTTTATGTGATACAAAGTATCTATAAGCTTGTGCTACCATCAAATATCTTTTAGCATAATAACCCTTCTTATCTGCCTCCATATCCTGAGTGAGAATCTTACAGACTTCATTTTGATGTTTAGGATCAGAAAATACTAATCTAATAGCTTCTTTTAAATTTTCATTATGATAATCTATCTCTTCTACCTTTACTTGAATTTCTCCCGTTTCATATTTCTCATTCAATAAAGAATATGTATCTTGGATTCTTTGGTGATCCTCTTCTTCAATAATATGAAAATCATCTTCTAGAGTTTCTTTAAGATACTTGAGTGAATAGTTTGATAATACAGAATCAATATTACATGTTGCACTTAATCCAATAACAGTGGCTTTTTTAGCTAACATAGCTAATATACATTCAGCACTTTTAATAAGATGCATATAATGGAAAGTTGTATTAAAGCCACTATCCTTCTTATTAGTAAATTCAAAAGAACGAATACCTCTATTATAATAATTATTCGTTTTCTTAAATTCATTCTTTGTTTTATTCACCTTCATTACAGGCTGAATATTAATATCATTATCAATATATGATATATCGGGATCAGATAATTTGAATAAATGATAAATAGATCGTACTGCCTCTTCATCATTAATTAGATCATCTTCTTCTGCTTTTAGATTCTTATCGTTTTTATGAGCTGAACCGAGTTTCTTAATATATCTCTTTACAGAAACCAAAAAATTACTCATCTCACCAATAATAGAGAATAAGCTATACACTTCACTACTTATTTTAGGTAATTCTTTTTTTCTCTCTTCGCTATCAAAGATTTTGATGGTCATTCTATTATGCTCCTCATCATAATAGACATAAGCTCTTTTCTTAGATAAACCATCAAAGCTTGCGTGGAATGTTGAATCACTCATCAAGAAATTACGATTTTTAATTCCTGGGCAATAATAAGGCAGCTCATCATGATATTTGTTTCGTATCTTTAAAGCTTTTTTTCTTATATCTTTTAACTGCGAATCATTTTCAGGTACTAAATCCTTTACATCTTTAGGTGTATTATCCTCCCAATGAATAAATGGACTTGTAATGCGATAAACCATAGGAATCAAATCAACAGTTGAGCTTAAACTACTTTCTATAATAATATCGTTAATTTCATTCTTAGTTGCATCTACTTCATCAATAAAAAGAATACTGTCGTTAATAATTTCAGATTCAGAGAATTTATACTTTTTCTTATAAATAGGATCAATTGAAGTAAAGAAACGCTTTACAGACATACAAATAATCTTATAGTCCTCAATAAACATAGCAGGATATAGAACACTAAGCCACGAATGAAGTGCCTTCATATCTTTCTTTCTATCATCTACATTCTTCTTTTTAAATTCAGCAGTCATTAGTTTACTTCTAACTTCTTTTCTAAACTTACTATCAGCTGATACTAGATCTTCTTGAGATTTTTGAAGCATTTCCGATGTGACATTACTATTCTTAAATTCCTTTTGGAAATGTTTATAAATATCTAAACTTTTCTTTAAGTTTCTGTATGAATCTAAATCTTGAAATTCATCTGGAATATGAGCTTCATAAAAATGATGCACAATATTATCCACAACACTTTCTACACGTAATACATTTGTTTTATATTCATCTTCACCTAATGCATTTTTTAAATCATCCATTGGTAAGTTATTCAAATTATTTGTGATAAATATAAAGTGTTTATCAAACTTCCTGTAATTATTTTTCATCAACTGTACTGCACTATAAGATTTTGCAGAACCTGTTGGAGTATTCACAAAATACAATCCATTACTTCTTTGTTCGAATATTTTTTCTAATAGTTCTTTCATAAATTTTCACCCTCTAACTTATAGAATTCTTCTGCTCCTTTTACTTCTGTTAATTCACATTGTGATTTTATTATATTCAACGTTTCCTTAACTTCACTTTCTGATAGTTCCAAATTCGACCTCAAGTAAAATCTGATTTTTGATGCTCCTATAATATTATTTCCATTATTCAACTCAACAAGCTTCTCCATCATTACAGACATATCATCCTTTACTGGTTCTTTCTTAACAGCAGTGGGTTTAGTCATTGGTTTATCAAATAAGTAATCTGTTTGTCTTCTTAATAATTCTTTACTACTTATTGAGATTTCCCTGAATATTATCGGATATCCATGAGCCTTTAAATCTCTCACCATCTCATAATAATCAATGTCATTAGATACCAGTATGATTAACCTAGGATTATACTTACCAAACATATAACCAATATACATAGAGATTCTATTATCCACAAAGTTTGTTCCTACACTCTTAGTCTCTACGATATTGATATCATAACCTTCCAGCATATCCTTATATTCTTGTGCTGGTTTTGTGGTGTAATAACCACAGAACAAGTAATAGATATACTCTTTATGTAATAAGTCTGTAGGAATAGCTTGATAGTTTTCAAAATCAACTATGACTATAATCTTAGAATCTAGTGTTCTCTCTATTATTTCTGAGTGTTTCCTACTATGTGAAATAACACTTTTTTCATACAATGCATCAATAAGTTTATTCTGTTGTTCAATCATAATGAGCGCCTCCCTCTCTAATACTATTTTATCTTTTTTTAAAAATAAAAATTTTAGTTAACGTCTGACAACAGCGAATATTAGGCACTTAAATGTAACGTTTAAAAACATAAAAAGAATTACGATTTAAAGGTATTCTTATGAACTGTACTGTCTTGTTATTTAGATATCTCTCAGACCATATAGGTGTTACTTCACTTTTTAGTCGTAAATATTCTATTGATTTTCTACTTAATCTAGCATACAATCATATACATCAATGGCACTCGGTGCGGAAGAAAATTCACGATTTATGTCGTGGTTTTTTTCTTTGTCTTAGAACTCAAAAAAGAGATAGCTTTCGCTATCTCTCAGACCAATTAAGTATTATGATCTTTTCTTTCTCTTAAGTAACATAGCACCTGCTACTGTCATCATAGAGATCCAGCTTGCAATTGATGTTGCATCACCTGTCTTAGCTGGTTTCTTATCCTGAGTAGGATCTTTAAGTGTATCCTTACCTGTTTCAGGATCTTTTGGAGTTTCCTTATCTACTTCATTAAGTCCAATTACTTTTACAGTAAAGTCATGACTTGCAGTCTTTCCTTCTGCATCAGTTACAGTGATACTAACAATCACATCTGTATCCTTCTTAGGAGTTGTTACTTTACCATCTAATGAGATAATACCTTCAGGACTTACCTTAGTAATAATAATACTATAGCCTTCTGGTACTTCAGGAAGTACAAACTGTGTCTGTCCTTTAGAAACAACTGACTGTACCTTATTTCCTGCTAGTAAATCATCTAGGATATCCTGTGATGATGGTTTAGCTGGAGTAACTTCTACCTTCTTGAAGTTTGCTTTTAGAGTAGTGTTTGTAGTTGCTTCAAATGTATATGGGTTAGAAGTACTTACTTCTCTTCCATTTTCATCTGTCCAGTTCACAAATTCATAACCTTTGTTTGCTTTTGCTGTTACAGTCACATTTGAACCTTCTTCATAAATACCATCTTCTTTATCCATTTTGACAGTACCCATGTTCTGATCACTTTCTACTGCAACTGTATACTTCTTATTTTCAACAGTTACTTTTACAACTACTTTCAAGCCATCTGGGTTTACAACGCCTTCTGGTAATGTAAGAGTACCTTCTAATACATATGTACCACATTCATTAGCCCTATAAGATGCTTTATTCCATGTTACGTCTACTTTTTCTGTTTCATTGTTTTCTAATGTAATAGATACTTTGTTTGGTAAATTTAATGAATCAAATGAAGTACCTTTTACTACAGTAAGATCATCTAGCTTCTGGATATCTGTAATCTTTACATCTGCTTCAGAAGACTTTTCAAACTTCGCAATTAAAGCTGTATTACCCTTAACGTTGAATGTATATTCTGCTTTATCAGATACTTTTTCACCATTAGGACGATACCATCCTTTAAATACATAACCTCTATTAGGTGTTGCAGTAATAGTTACAGACTTACCTGCTTTAACTTCCTGACCACCACTTACTTTACCACCTTTTTCTGCTTCTACATAAACAGTATAAGTGTTATTAGTTACATCTTTATTCGCAATATTGAATTCAGAGATAGCTACCCATCCATCATTTGATTCAGATGCTACAAACTTGAATCCATATACATTCTGTGTATCAAAAGTAAATGTTTTTTCTGACTTGTTAGCATCAAATGTCTGATCTTTCGCAACTTCTACCCATTCACCATTCTTTTCAGTCTGGATATAAAGTGAAGCTTTAGTCACCAGGCCACTGTTAGAATCCTGACGTGGTGTGAATGATACCTGATTGATTTCATAAGCTTTATCAAATGAAATTTCTGTCCAAATACTTCCATCAGCACCCTTACCTGTACCTGGAGCACCAGATGTTGTTGGAACCTTATCTTTTGTAGCTTGTGACCAGTCTGAATGCCAGATTGTAGAAGGCTTATTGTCAAATGCCATACCGATAATACCTTCACTCTGACCACCGTGAGCTGTTGGTGTTTCTGATTCAGCTTTACCAGTCCAAGAAGCTTTATTATAAAGATCTACTTCTGGTGCTTTTTCAGTTACTACTACGTTATCAATTACTGCAGAAACTGTTTCTGTCTTAGAACCAATTCTTTCTAATGGTAAGGCAAATGTTGAATGTGTGATATTGTCTTTCTTCACCATATCATTGTGAATAAACTTACCTTTTGCATCACATACATATTCACCATTAACATATAGACTTGTCTTCTGCTGAGCTGTAGTAATAGAAATATTAACTGTCTTACCTACTGGTAATTCATAATCGAAGTAATAGTTATAAAGTTCTCTTGTGAATCCTAACTTACCATCTTCCATGATTCTGATATCATGTGTTCCATAGTTCGCATCTGATTCAAATAGGATATCTCCTGGTTTAGCAGGTTTGTTTAGTTTAATATCAAATGATAGCTTATTACCATTACCAAGTTCTTTAATTGGAGAAGTGACATAACTTACACCATCTTTTAATACTAATGCATTATCCTTGATTTCAGTATTCTTTCCTTCTTTAAGGTCACGTTTGTTTTCAGAACTATCCTTTAAACCGTTATTGAAATCATAGCTTTCATAGTTTTCACCCTTTTTATTTTCTTTGTAATAAGGGTTTGTATTAGGTCCTGTTCCCTTATCCTGAGCCACTTTAGCAAGAGCATCAGCACTGCCTTTTTCCTTACCAGTCGCAGCCCATGTCTTTTCTGCATAGAATGGTAATGCATCAAAGAAACGCCAATATAAATCAGATTCACTTAGACCTGATGCGCTCTTATCGATATTATCACTCCATAATGCGAATGCAGCACCTAACATCTGATCATCACCAGCAGGAACATACTTATAAGAACCACCTTTGACTCTTACTTTGTTTGCTTCAAACTGATTGAAGATTCTATTTACGTTTAATAAATCTCCATAGGCATTGGCACGTCCTTTGTTTCCATTTGGAACCATATAACCAAAGTCATCAATTGTATTAATAAGCTTATAGCCCATATCATACATTTCAATACCATCTGCCCAGTCAGCTGACCAAAGGTTCATTTCTACATTATCAATAGCTTCTCTCTTAATCTGAGTCACTGGATTATCTTTGATCCAAGTTAAACCACCCCACATACGTACTGTATTTGTTTCTTTTAGGTGAGGAACTAAATCATTAACGAATCCACGATATGCTGTGTAGTTTGATAAGAATTCATCTGCACCGATATGTACAGTTGTTTCTCCATCAAATACTGGATTAGCACCTTTTGTATAATCATCAAAGATTTCTTTGATCTTATCTTTTGTTTCTTTCTTAGAGACATCAAGATGGTCAATAAGTGGTCTATTTCTATTTAATGGTGATACCTTATTCTGAACCATTAATTCTGGCCATACTTTAGTAAATGAAGTGGCATGAGCTGGAACATCAATTTCAGGTACTACATTCATACCAAATGCTCTTTCACCCTGGATGAATTCTCTGAAGTCCTTCTTAGAAATAGAATAGTCTTTTGCAGTAGGTGTTTCACCTTTATCGTTAGATAATCCTGATTCTAGACGGAATGCTTCATAGGCTTTAAATGCTTCATTTTCATTATCACCTTTACCATATTGTTCTAAGAAGATATAGTTATCAGACAAATGAGTCTGTAAGTCATTCATCTTATAGTAACGCATTGTTCTTGCAACATCCTTCATCATATCTAATGAAACTGGTTTACGTGCTACATCGAATAAGAATCCACGTGTCTTGAAACGAGGATAGTCACGCATTTTACCAATCTTATAGCCTTCATTGTCTTCTTTATACATCTGAAGGATTGTCTGCATACCATACATGTTACCTGTTGTATGAACAGACGCAACATTGATACGGTCTTTCTGGATATCCATTGTATATCCTTCATCACCTAGAAGAGTATCTGGTGCTTTTAATTCAAAGTTGAATGCATTAGCCTGAGAAGCACCTTTTTTCACTGTAAGGTTAATACCTGTGAAATCTTTATAATCACGTACAAATTCATCTACAACAGCTTTTAACTTATCATCTGTATAAATCACTGTCTTTAATGAGTTAATAGAAATCTTTTCTGTTGAGTTTGAATGCCATTCCTGGATTTCTGGAATAACAGTAGGTTTTGTATTCTTATTTGCAGACTGTTCATTTATACCTTTTACAACATAGTCAATATCTGCAGTCTTCTTTTCTTTTCCAGTTTCAGTTTCTGTAACTACATAAGAGACCTTTACATTCTTATCAACTAATGGATGGACAATCTTACCATCTGCACCAATGATCTGTTCAAGATCTGCACCATTGATTCTTACAGTAAATCCTGCTGGTACAGCTGGCATATCTAATGTATTCACATCTGCTTCAATTGTCTTACTCTGAGATTCAATAGAAGAGACAACAGAGTTTAGAGTTGCTTTCTGTGCTGTTTGTTCGTTAGAATAAACTTCCATTTCCGCAATACTTACATTATTCCATGATGATGCTTCAGCAACAAAGTTACATAGCTTTAATTCTTTTGCTTCAATAGGTTCTTTGAATCTAATAACAACTTCATTATCATATCCATCACCTTTTGTCTTATTAGTAAAGCTTTGAGCGAGTTTTTCTTTACCATCTTTATCTTTGTATTTGATATCAAAGCTTTTTACGTTAGATGGCATTGGTGCTGCATCTCTTTCAAAGAAATGAATCTTAAGTTCCTTAACGAGAGTCAATCCAGCAAATTTAGTATTGAGCCAGATCTTAGTAGTTGGAGTTTCATAATCACTTGCCCAACGATTGGCTTTTTCTGTGCTTCCATCTTTTACTTTATCTGGACTGAGTGTATTAGCTTCACTACTTGATGCAGTGACTGTAGCGTTTGCCATATGGTTTTTATTAGGCGTAGCATCTGCTTTTTCTACAATCTTACTATAGACTTCAATTTCATTGATTCCAACATTCTTCCAGTTGATTGTACCTCCATCTGCAGAAAGTACAGTAACTTTTACTTTAGTCGCTTGATGATCTTTATCTAACTGAATGATTTCAGCTTGTTTAGCCTTAGAAGTCTTTTTATAAACTTCTACATATTTTCCGTTTTCTTCTAGTTCAATCTTATAGCCTAGAATATTCTGTGCATCATCTGTTCTTTCGAAATTGATATTAATCTGACGTACTGTCTTTTCTTCTCCTAGATTAATTTCAATCCATTCATTGTCTGCCCTATTCTGTTCAGTTCCCCAGCGAGTCTTCATATCACCATCTACTGCTTTGCTTGGTGATGTAGAATCTACTTCATAATTACTTGCATTAACAGTACATCCTCTAGCAAGATTTAAGTTTTCTACAGCATAGACTGGTCTTACATCAACAAATGCAGCATTCGCAATCATGACAGTTGCAACTAATCCAATAACACCTTGTTTTTTGTTCATTATACGTTTTCCTTTCCTTTTTATATAGGACCAACAAAAAAGACCAAAGTACCCCTCTAAAAAAGAAGGTTTACTCTGGTCTTGCCTAATTTAATAGTAACAATCCTATACGTTTTTCATACAGTGAAATGATAGCACTTACAATATACTTATTCAAGTATTTTTTTAATTAATTGTCTTGTTTCATACTTATAGATGATTCTTACATAAGTTTATCTATTATTAGGTTGAGAAAGAAATCAGTGTAGAATGTTTAATCTGTGTCCAATGTTTTTAGTCTTTTTAGCCATTTTGTAATAAAACCATCTTTTAAGAATGCAAGTAATGTCCCCTCACCAAATCTATCAGCATGAATAGCACCAAATATCAAGGCAATAATACATTGAGCATCTAAATGATCTACTTCTGCTTTGACCATTGGTTCCCAACTCCATTTGATGCCATTATCTTCCAGAATTTTTATATAACTATGTAATTCCATCTCTTCATGCTTATCAACAAAAGAATAGACATCATGAATGAACTGGTCTACAACTCTTGAATAGTCAACGAAAGGGAACTGAAGTGGATGTTCTAATGTTCCATCACTCTTATCATCAACAATCCATGTACCAAATTCTGTTTCTGTGAAATCGTCTAAATATTTAGTTAGATTTTCATACATATAAATCACCCCTTAATAATCTTCATCTGCTTCATCAAACCCATCATCTACACCTTGTCTATAAGAAGGATCAGTGCGATATCTATCATGATCATAATCACCATCATCTACTGCTGAATTATAGCCATCATTATAACTACTGGATGATTCACTTGATCCATAATTATTGTATTCCTTCTTAGGTTTTGATGGAGTGTAAGTGCTTGGTCCAGGTTTATTTAGTTCATATACTAATTCACCATCAATAGTGAGCTTATCATAATACTGTTGATTTTCTATTTCATAATTATGCTTATCACCAGATAATTTCATTATGAATCTATCATCTTCTTGAAATAACACCATTCTTCCTTCTGATTCAAAAGGTTCACCATCCCAAAATATTTTAGATTCATTCTCATAATAATTCTTATTCCCGTTTACTTCTAGTATCTTATAGAATAAGTCTTTTGCACCACGTTTAGAATCAATAGCCAAGTCATAATAATCATCAACTGTATGACTTGAATAAGTGAAGTCTAGTTGATATACAGGTACACCATATGCTTTATTGTATTCAGTATATGAACAATGATCTACCTTAATAGTTATATCCGGAAGATCAGTTGTTTGAATATATTCTTGTATTTCTGGTACATATTCTTTTTGGTACATTTTTTTGACTTCTGTAGTCTTAAAGCCATACTTTAGATAATTAGGTATTGGACCTTTCATGAAATCTGTAATAAGTATTATAAGCCCTAATAATATTGAAACAATGAAACTAAATAATACAAAATAAAATAATATGTTATCTTTATGATTTTCTTTCATATGAGTAATATTCCCTTCTAGATGAATCTTCTTTCTATAGTTCTATTGTAGTCTATTTAAAAAAGAAATGTATTGAGTTAGAGTTCTACAGTGCCTTTTAGGAGGGGTTAATAAAATATTTTTATTTAATATAAAAGAACGGGTGTTAACCGTTCTAGAGATTTACATATAAATCAATTAGTTGATCAGTCTTATCGGAATTGTTGGTCAAGAGCATCGGAACATTTGGTCAACCCAATCGTAATGTGTGGTCAACTAAAATAGAATAATCAAACGAATGTTAAACCATTCTATACATCAATTATATTTTTATTGTATTATATATCTTATTTTTCAGTATGTTGTGAAATATAATCTTTTACTACAGTTATATCTTCAGAGTGTCTATATCTATTTGTGCATTGAGTATTCTTTGAATATTCCTTCATAACATAATTTATATCTTCTATAGATAATTCAGGTAATTTACCTTTAAAAAACTCCATAAAACAATCAGCAACATTAAACGCATTATAACCTGGAATATTGCCTATCATCAATTTTATATATTTCGAAAGCTCAAAATCATTACATTCCTTAACAACATCATATATTTCTTCTATATACATAGGCGAATAGGAACTGTTTTTATTTTTAAAATATCCATATACTGTTTCTTTTTCATTCGGATAGAATAACCTATAAAACCTCAATCCTTGAGTTTCAGATAGAACCGAATGTCTCATATATTCAAACACATCTTTATTACATCTAACAGAATCCAATATACAAGGAAACTTCTGTATTAACATAAATAAAGCTTTTTCGTATTATAGAACTAGAAGTTAATCAAGTATTAATTCTAGTTTTTTATTTTATCTAGAAGTGAT
>ENA-OPRR01001363-OPRR01001363.1-human-gut-metagenome-genome-assembly--contig:-NODE-1363-length-20723-cov-7.779369_pt1 | contig 20723 bp, 14 predicted proteins | sample MGYA00241796_ERZ501883 | MGnify/ENA primary metagenome ERZ501883 (study PRJEB25962, sample SAMEA2042406) | human gut metagenome | biome: human gut; feature: human-associated habitat; material: faeces...
CTATTTTCGGCGGAAGGAGCCTGATAATAGAGGAGGCCGTCACACTTTTTCCGCAGCCGGACTCGCCCACAATGCCGAGTATTTCTCCCTTGTCCAGGGTAAAGCTGACTCCGTCTACCGCCTTCACAGTTCCGCTGGCCAGGGAAAAATATGTTTTCAGATTTTTTACTGTCAATAAGCGTTCTCCCATACGTCCCTCCTGCCTATTTCTTCATCTTCGGATCCAGCACATCTCTCACACCGTCGCCGAACAGGTTAAATGCCAGCACAGTCAGCATGATAAACCCGCCGGAAAGCGTGGCAATATGCGGAGCTGTGTTCAGGCAGTCCTTGCCGGCCCGGAGGATATTTCCCCAGGAAGCCGTCGGCGGCAGAATTCCCAGTCCCAAAAAGCTCAGGGATGACTCTGCCAGGATCGCAGTCGCTATATTTAAGGTGGCGTAGACGATGATTGGAGAAATGGCGTTCGGCAGAATGTGGTGGACAAGGATACGGAATCCCGATGCGCCCAGCACCTTCTCTGCATTGCAGTATTCCTCATTTTTCAGAATCACCACCTGGCCCCGGACAATACGGGCAAATTTGGGAACATCCGCAATTCCGATTGCCATAATCACATTGAAAAGGCCGGAGCCAAAAATCGTCATCAGGAAGATGGCCAGAAGAATAAACGGGAAGGCAAACATACCGTCCATAATTCTCATGATAATGCTGTCTGCCCATTTTCCATTGTATCCGGCGATCATGCCCAGAATGCTTCCCAGCACTCCGCCCATCAGTGTACCGCCCCAGGCCACTGCCATGGAGATCCTGGCGCCGTAGACAATACGGCTGAACAGATCCCTTCCCAGCTCGTCCGTGCCAAACAGGTGACCGTCTGTGCCCGGCGGCAGATATGCGTTTGCCAGGCTCAGGGCGTTGGGATCGTGGGTCGCGATCAGCGGGGAACAGACCGCAAACACTGTCATGATAAAAATAACGATAAAGCCGAAAACGGCGGTCTTGTTCCTCAAAAATTTGTGGAGCGCGTCATTGGAGCGCCGTTCCTTCCTGATCATCGCAGCATGGGATTCCTGGCTTAAGGCTCCCGCTTTCGTTACTTTGCTGTTCTCCATGCTCTACTGACCTCCTTTTGTGCTTTCTGCCGCAAACTTCGGGTTGATAATCATGTAAATAATGTCTGTGATCAGGTTGATGAACACAAAGGCAAAGGCCACGAGCACCACTGCACCCTGAATCAGAGAGTAGTCACGGTTGTCGATCGCCCCCACAATCAGGGAACCCATTCCAGGCCATGAAAAAATCGTTTCGGTCAGAATGGCGCCCGTAAACGCAGTCGCAAGCTGAAGGCCGAATACGGTCACAATGGGAGGAAGAGCATTTTTCAGAGCATGCTTCCAGAGGATCGCCTTCTCGCTCATGCCTCTCGCCCTGAGCGCCTTGATGGAATCATTGTTTATAACTTCCAGCATACTGGAACGGGTGATTCTGGTGAATGTAGCCGCCGGGGCTACCGTAAGGCAGATACAGGGCATAATCATGTGCAGCACCGTATCCCCAAAGCCTGACGTTCCCATGCCGAATGCGGGAAGAATTCCCAAGTTTACGCTGAACAGAAGCACCAGCATCAGAGCCAGCCAGAACCTGGGCATGGAAACTCCCACCAGCGCTATCACGGTTGCCAGGTAATCCCAGACAGAATACTGTTTCACTGCCGAGAGAATCCCCACGCTCAGCCCGATGACAACGGCAATGGCCATACTCGTCAGAGAAATCTGAAGTGTGTTGGGAAGCCTCTCAGCGATCAGCTCAAGAACAGGTCTTCCATAAGCGAAGGATGTACCGAAATCCCCGTGGAGAATATCCAGAATATACATCACATACTGCTCCGGTATACTTTTATCCATCCCCATCTCTGCCCGGAGCTTTTCAACCATCTCCGGCGTTGCCTGATCTCCCAGAACTGTAAGCACCGGATCTCCTGGTATCATCCTCGTAAAAATAAACGTAATCGTGAGAACGATCAGAAGAATCGGAATAATCTGGATCAGGCGCTTCAAAATCATTTTTGCCATAAAACACCACCCTTTTACATTTTTAGGCATTATCTGCAGTCTGCCTTCTACAATTTCTTGGTCAGTTTATAATACCACTGAATATCTGAAAAACACGGCGTTACATCCTCGTTTTTCGCTATTAATTCATCATTCCCCCTTCGTATACCCTCCATATAGTCCGTTTCTAAGTAAATATTCAAATTATTAGTATGATTATAAAAAAATATCAAACTATTGTCTAACAACTATTTTATTTTATCTTCACAATCTGTTAGCTGTTATTTTACAGAAATTTCCTGTTTTCACGGTTTACTCTTTTTTATTCTCCTATATTTATAACTATTCAGGATGTTTTTCGTAAGTATTGTCTTTTTACTTTATTTTTCGCAGAAATATCTGCTGTATTTTCAACACATAATTATTTGTCTGGTTATTATGTATCTTCAATTCTTTCTGACGCCCACAACCTTTAAGTTGTTGGATTTATCCGAAAATCTGTTGGACATTTTCACTATTTTATTTCTATACTTAACCACAAGAGTAATCTATTAAATAAAATCCGAAAAATACAGGGGGTAACAACTAAATGACAAAAAAAGAACGCATCAAAGCCGCCGTATCCGGCCAAAAGCCTGACTGTCTTCCCTACTCGCTCTGGACACATATGCCCGGTATTGACCTGGATCCGGTTCTTCTGGCTGAAAAGACTTATGAATTTTATAAAACCTATGACGTGGATTTCATCAAGACCATGAATAACGGTATGTATGCTATTGAGGATTTCGGCTGTGAGGTGGACTATTCAGATATTGAGAGAGGCGGTGTGGCCAGAGTCACAAAGACACGGAAATTTTTGTAGAGAGTCATCGGGTCTTCGCTGTCACCCTTCTCCAACACGTTCCGACGGAACAATTCGGCGGTGTTTTTGTCGAAGATTCCATGCTCTTTGAAAGCTTCAAAGGCGTCGTTATCCAGTACGTTAGCCCACAGGTAACTGTAATAGCCGGCTGCATATCCGCCGATGATGTGATTGAAGTAAGTCACACGGTAACGTGGGGCAATTTCAGAGATAAGATTGAGCTTGTCCATAGCTTCTTTTTCGTACGAAACAGCATCTAAATTCTTTACATCTTTCAGCATGTGCAGGTTCATGTCAAGGATAGCGGCAGCCAGCAGTTCGGTAGTCATGAATCCCTGGTTGAATGTTTTCTGCTGAAGTATTTTTTCGATGATTTCATCGGGGATTACTTTACCGGTAGCATAATGCTTGGCATACATTTTCAACACTTCCGGTTCGGTTGCCCAGTGTTCGTTGATTTGAGAGGGAAGTTCTACAAAATCACGTACAACATTGGTGCCGGAAGTTCCTTTGTATTTGCATTGGGTGAGCAAGCCGTGCAGTGCATGTCCGAACTCGTGAAACAGTGTTTCCACTTCATCCATTGTGAGTAGAGAAGGGGTGTCACCTATCGGTTTGGTAAAGCTGCAAACATTGCATACTAGCGGACGGATTGGCCCACTTTGTTCGCGGTAGTTGCTCATCCATGCTCCGCCGCTTTTTCCAGGACGTGGAAAGTAGTCTACATAGAAGATACCGAGCTGGGAACCATCGGCGTCTTTTACTTCAAACACTTCTACATCAGGGTGATAAGTAGGGATATCTTCTAGCTTGCTTAGGGTGATACCATATAGTTTATTAGCTACGGCAAAAGCACCTTCGCGGACATTTTCCAATTTGAAGTAAGGTTTCGTGTCTTCTTCGGACAGGTTGTATTTCTCTTTTCTGAGTTTTTCGGTGTAGTACCACCAGTCCCATGCTTCCAGTTTTTCACCTTTGCCTTCCTTGTCCATAAGTTGCTGAAGTTCTGCGGCCTCCGATTTCGCTTTTGGCAGGGCGTAGCTCCATAGATTATTCAGGAGGTCCATTACGTTATTAGCATTTTTAGCCATGGTTTCGTCTAACACGAAGTTGGCATAGCAATCGAAGCCCAATAAGTTCGCCTTTTCCAGACGGAGGGAAATGATTTTGCTGATTACTTCTTTATTGTCGTTCTTATCGTTATTATTTCCACGGTTGATATATGCTTTATACATCTTCTCACGGAGTGGGCGGTTTTCTGAATACTGCAGGAAGGGCAGGCGGCTGGCGTTATGTAGAGTAAACAACCATTTTCCCGGTTGTCCGGCAGCTTTAGCCTCTTCGGCGGCACTTTGGCAGAACCATTCCGGCAGGCCGGCAAGGTCTTCCTGCTTGTCAACGAAAAGTTGGAAAGCATTATTCTCGTTCAATACATTGTTGCTGAAGGTGATACCGAGTGTAGAAAGTTCCTTGTTGATTTCACGGAGGCGGGCTTGTTGTTTTGTGTCGAGGTTGGCTCCGGAGCGGACAAAGCTTTTATAGGTCTTGTCTAGCAGTCGTTGTTGTTCTATTGTCAGGTTCAATGAGTCTTTTTGTTGATAGACATCGTTTATCCGTTTGAAAAGCGCCTGGTTCAAGGAAATATTATCTTCGTGTTCCGAAAGAACCGGAGCCAGTTTAATAGACAACTCGGTCAGCGAATCGGTCGTTTCTGCGTCTGTCATATTGAAAAAGATAGCACTGACACGGTCTAAAATGGGAGCACTGTTGTCCAGTGCTACGATTGTATTTTCAAATGTTGGAACTTCCGGGCTCTCGATGATAGCCTCGATGTTCTGATTTTGTTCTTCGATGCCTTTCAGGAAGGCGGGTTCGTAATGTTCCAGTTTAATCTTATCGAAAGAAGGAACACCATACTCTGTTTGAAACTCTGTAAAGAAAGGATTACTTTCTGTTTTTGTAGTACAGGAGTACATCATGCAACTTGCAGCTAAAATGGTTAGTGTTTTTTTTATCATCATAAGTGTTTTATATTAGAGTTTACAGTTCTTATCGCTTGCTGATATGGCACCAGATAGGGTAGTGGTCCGAAGCCTTTATAGATCGGTCTACGGTGCAGTTATAAGCTTTCAGGTTAGGGCTTATCAGGATATTGTCGATACGGAAATAGAATTTGTTCTGATTATACGAGATTCCTAATCCTTTGCCGGATTGGGTAAATGCGTCGTCCAATTTTTGAGTCAGGATACGGTGAGTATACGAGATAGAGCCGTCGTTGAAATCACCACACGCTATAATAGTCGGATATTTGCTTTCTGTAATGGCTTTGTTTACGGAGTCTGCCTGCGAAGCGCGGATGGCTGACGCTTCCGCTAATTTTCTGACCAGTTGCCGAAGTCCGGTTTTGACCTTCTTGGCGTTCGGGTTCTTAATCATATCCTCATACATTCCCCGGTCTTCCTTGGTAAGTTTGTTGGATTCCAAATGGTTGTTAATCAGAGTGACTGTGTCATTATTCACTGCCAGCACATATTTGACGGAACCATTGTATGTACTTTCATAATCAATGGGAGATACTGAAAGTATGGGATATTTAGAAAAACAGGCAAGCTGTACGTCGCTTCTGTTTTGTCGGCGAACGGAATAATAGGGATATGCTTTCAATGCTTTTTTGATGTCTGCTTCTGTCAGATATTTCTTATTCTGCGCTGCATTATATTCTTGCAAACAGATAATATCTGCTTTGCTGTTAACCAGGTATGATAAGATTGGATTCTTTCCGTCTTTCTTTTCCAAATTGCTGAAATTCATTACATTATAAGAAAGAATTTTGATACTTCCTTCTGGGATTGTCTTGGTAGTGGAATTGAAAGGAATATAGGTCCTTATCTGCGGAAAGCAAACCAAAAAACCGATTAGCGGTACTAAAGCATACCGGTAATTGATGAATACCCAGAAAATGATAAAAGCGATATTGATTACCAAAAATAGTGGAAATGCAAGCCCCAGTCCGGAGGAAAGCGGATTCAATTTCGGATTAAGATAAGGACTGTAAGCGCTCAATATCAGCGTTCCTACGAAGAAAGCGTTAATAGCTAATATCAGATATGCGACAATTTTGCCAATATGTTCCATCTTATTATCTTTTGCTTGCATCGAACAAGCTTTTCTTTTCCTCCGTCGTCAGACTGTCGTAACCGGATTTTTTCAATTTATCCAGAATGCGGTCTATTTCGTCGGACTGTGCTTTTTTATGGGCGTTGTAATCATAATCTTTTTCACGACTGGTCGTGCCTCCTCCGTAATGTACTTTCATTTTGGGTTTGTGTTTCCATGTCTTTTTCTGGAATAGAGAGATAAAAGCGTCCAGAAGCCAGTTGATCCATGCGGTCAGATCCGCCCCTTTGCTTAGGCTGGCGGCAAACCAAAGTCCGGCAAGAGCGCCGCCCAAGTGAGCGATATGTCCTCCGGCATTGCTTGACGTGATAGATAATACGTCAATTCCTATAACAACGAGTGCCAGATATTTGAGACGGATTGCGCCGAAAAGAAAGAGTTGTACCCGGTAATTGGGCTCACGGTAAGCAGTGGCAACCACAATCGCCAAGACGGAAGCCGAAGCTCCTACTAGTGTAGAAACTGCTACTTCCTGATTGAACAAAGGAAATACATTGTAAGCAACCATATATAATAAACCTCCGAGGATACCTCCCAATATGTACAAACCTCTTAAATGCTTTGCTGAAAAAAAGTGTAGAAACAAGCTTCCGAACCAATACAACCAGAGCATATTGAATAGGATATGCAGAAGACCGGCGTGCATGAACATATAAGTGATAATCGACCACGGTTGATGAAAGAACCGAATAAAGGAAGCCGGTAAAGCGAATATGCCGAATATATCGGGTATACTGTGCTGAAATAGTTGCAAGAAAACATTGATTAACGTGCCAATGATAAAAATGCTTACGTTAATGTAAATCAGCTGGATAAATATATTCCCTCTTCTGAATGTCTCTTTTAAATCAGTTATAATATGTCCCATCGTTTTTACTTTTTTTTCTCCAATACAAAATCAGAATAAGCCCGAATAGCATTCCACCCAAGTGAGCAAAATGAGCTACATTATCTCCGGCGCTGTTGGCTAGTCCTGCCCATAACTCAATCGCAGCATATCCGATAACGAAGAATTTAGCCTTGATAGGGAAAGGCAGCGGGAAGATAAACAGTTGGTTGTTGGGATACAACATTCCGAATGCCAGCAAAATGGCGTAAACGGCTCCTGAAGCACCTACGGTAGTCATCATGTTGAGATACTGGTCCATAGAAATGATGCCGTAACCTATTAAGTTCACTTCCGTGTGTTGGCTCAGTTCCGTTATGTACTGAATATATTGAACCCCTTCCTGAATGAGTCCTGCACCGATACCGCAAAGGATATAGTAAAACAGGAAACGTTTGGGACCCCAGGTTTGTTCGAGAATCGGTCCGAACATGAAAACGGCAAACATATTAAAAAATATATGGCTGAACCCGCCATGCATAAACATGTACGTGATGAGCTGTGCCGGATTGAAATCACTTGCGAGGAAAAAATGTAATCCTAGATAATTAGCTAAATCTATACCGTAACGTTGGGCTACAAGCGTTCCGAAAAATACTAATACATTGATAATTATCAGGTTTTTAGTTACAGTTGGCATCATTTTAAATTCTGAATATTTAGATACTAGATGCAAAAGTACGAATAAATTCTGTTTTAAAGCATGAAAAAGACTTCCTATTAGCTCTTTTTCAATAAATTGCTGCGTTTTTTTTATGTTTTTATTTGATATGTTGTTTTGTTCGGCTATATTTGTAGAATCAATCCCTTGTAGGATAATCTTTTGTGTAACATATATATTAATTAATCATTTTACGTATTATGAATAAGTCTGATCTTATTAATGCAATGGCTGCCGAAGCTCAAATGAGCAAAGCCGATGCAAAAAAGGCACTTGATGCTTTTGTCACTTCAGTTACTAATGCCATGAAAGCCGGTGAGAAAGTATCTCTCGTTGGTTTTGGTACTTTCTCTGTAAGCGAAAGAGCTGAAAGAACAGGTATTAACCCTTCTACAAAAGCAACTATTACTATTCCCGCTAAGAAAGTAGCTAAATTTAAAGCCGGTGCTGAATTATCTGCAGCTATTGAATAAGATAGATAGTTGAAAGAATTTAATTTAGGAGAGGAGGCGTGAAACGTCTCCTTTTTTTGTATCTTTGCGCCCAAGAAACAACTTGATTATGAAGATAGAAGATAAACTTGTAGCGTCCGTCATCAACGGACTCAAAGCACTCTACGGTCAGGAAGTCCCTGAAAAGATGGTGCAGTTGCAAAAAACGAAGAAAGAATTTGAAGGACATCTGACTTTGGTCGTGTTCCCTTTCCTGAAAATGTCAAGAAAAGGACCGGAGCAGACAGCCCAGGAAATCGGTGAGTATCTGAAAGCCAACGAACCGGCTGTAGCTGCTTTTAATGTGATAAAAGGGTTCTTGAACCTGACTATTGCGTCGGCTACCTGGATTGAACTGCTCAATGAGATTCAGGCTGACGAGCAATATGGTCTGGTAAAAGCTACCGAAACTTCTCCGTTGGTAATGATCGAGTATTCTTCTCCGAATACAAACAAACCGCTTCACTTGGGACATGTGCGCAATAACCTTTTAGGTAACGCATTGGCTAACATTGTGGCTGCCAACGGCAACAAGGTAGTAAAGACTAATATCGTAAACGACCGTGGTATCCATATCTGTAAATCCATGTTGGCATGGAAGAAATACGGAAACGGTGAAACACCTGAGACTTCGGGCAAGAAGGGCGATCATCTGGTGGGTGACTATTATGTATCTTTCGATAAGCATTATAAAGCCGAAGTGAAGGAACTGATGGCTCAATTTACAGCTCAGGGGATGAACGATGAAGAAGCGAAGGCGAAAGCCGAAGCGGAATCTCCGTTGATGCAGGAAGCCCGTGAGATGTTGGTGAAGTGGGAAGCCGGTGACCCGGAAGTACGCGGATTGTGGGAGATGATGAACAACTGGGTATATGCAGGATTTGATGAGACTTACAAGATGATGGGTGTCGGCTTCGACAAGATATATTATGAATCCAATACTTACCTCGAAGGAAAAGAGAAGGTGATGGAAGGGCTCGAGAAAGGTTTCTTCTTCAAGAAAGAAGATGGTTCCGTATGGGCGGACCTGACTGCCGAAGGATTGGATCACAAACTGCTTCTTCGTGGTGACGGAACCTCTGTCTACATGACACAGGATATTGGTACGGCCAAACTTCGTTTCGCTGATTATCCGATTGACAAGATGATTTACGTTGTGGGTAATGAGCAGAATTATCACTTCCAGGTACTTTCTATCTTGCTCGATAAACTTGGTTTCGAATGGGGTAAGAGCCTCGTTCACTTCTCTTACGGAATGGTGGAATTGCCGGAAGGTAAGATGAAATCCCGTGAGGGTACAGTAGTGGATGCCGACGATTTGATGGAAGAGATGATCGCTACCGCTAAAGAAACCTCACAGGAACTTGGCAAGTTGGATGGCTTGACACAGGAAGAAGCGGATGATATCGCTCGTATTGTGGGGTTGGGTGCTTTGAAATACTTTATCCTCAAGGTTGATGCCCGTAAGAATATGACATTCAATCCGAAAGAATCTATTGATTTCAATGGTAATACCGGACCGTTCATACAATATACCTACGCGCGTATCCAATCGGTTCTGCGGAAAGCGGCCGAATCCGGTATTGTTGTTCCCGAACAAATCCCGGCAGGAATCGAATTGAGTGAAAAGGAAGAAGGACTGATTCAGATGGTAGCTGATTTTGCAGCCGTTGTGAAGCAAGCCGGTGAAGATTACAGCCCGTCTATTATTGCCAACTATACATATGATTTGGTGAAAGAATATAATCAGTTCTATCATGACTTCAGCATTTTACGTGAAGAGAATGAAGCGGTGAAAGTATTCCGTATCGCTCTTTCTGCCAATGTGGCTAAAGTCGTTCGTTTAGGAATGGGACTGCTGGGTATTGAAGTTCCTGCCAGAATGTAATATTCTCTTGAACAATATGTTATAAACGGAAAAAAGGTGTTGCAATGATTATCAGAGCAACACCTTTTTTCCGTTTATTTTTTCTTTGGAGCCGTTTTCCTTTTCTTGGTTGTACCAGGTTCTTTTTCGTTCTGTACCTTGATTAGTTCCAAGCAACTCTTCAATGTCAAATCCTGTGGAACAATATCTTTGGGAATCTTATAGTTGGAACCTTTGTAAGTGATATAAGGTCCGTAACGTCCGTTCAGAATTTCAAGTTCCGGTTCTTCTTCAAACTTCTTGAGGTGACGTTCCATCTCCTTCTGGCGTTTTTCCAGAATTAGTTGCTCCGCTTCTTCCAAAGTGATGGTCATCGGATCGGCAGCTTTCGGCAGAGATACATATACCTTGTTATGTAAAACATAAGGACCGAAACGCCCCACACCCACACTTACTGTTTTTCCTTCGTATTCGCCTAATGTACGGGGTAATTTGAATAATTCCAGTGCCTCTTCCAATGTAATGGTTTCCATAGATTGCCCTTTCTTCATTTGTGCAAAGCGAGGCTTTTCTTCATCATCTGCCGTTCCGATCTGTGCGACAGGACCGAAACGTCCAATCTTAACTGAAACAGGTTTGCCACTTACCGGATCTTCTCCCAATATGCGTTCTCCTACCTTATGTTCAGTCTTGATAGCCAGAGTGTTTTCTACAGACGGGTGGAACTTATCATAAAAAGTTTTCATGATGGAAGTCCATTGCGCTTCTCCTTCTGCAATTTCGTCAAATTCCTTTTCTACACTGGCTGTGAAGTTGTAATCCAAAATGTTCGGGAAATATTCAGTGAGGAAATCATTGACTACTATACCTGTGTCCGTAGGAAATAATTTCGCTTTTTCCGCACCGGTTATTTCAGTATGATTTTCGTCTTTAATCTGATTTTCTCTCAGGGTTAATACGTTGAACAGGCGTTCTTCCCCATCTTTGTTTCCTTTCTCTACATATTCGCGTTGTTGGATAGTGGAAATTGTCGGAGCGTACGTAGACGGACGTCCGATACCCAATTCTTCCAGTTTGCGCACAAGACTTGCTTCCGTGTAGCGTGGCGGGCGTTGAGTGAACCGTTCGGTTGCGATGATAGGGCCGTATTCCAGTCGCTGGCCTTTTTTCAAAGGAGGTAATAAGCGGCTTTCATCTTCCTGTTCATTGTCATCATCGTAGGACTCACGGTATACATGCAGGAATCCGTCGAACTTGATCACTTCGCCGGTAGCTGTGAATACATCTTTGTTACCGCTTATGCTGATTGTAGCAGTTGTCTTTTCCAGCTCCGCGTCTGCCATCTGGGAAGCGATGGTGCGTTTCCATATCAAGTCGTACAATTTTTTTTCCTGCGCTGACCCTTCGATGGATTGGTTTTCCATATAGGTGGGGCGGATAGCCTCATGAGCTTCCTGTGCACCTTTGGTCTTTGTCTCGAAGTGACGGGGATGTACGTAGTTTTCTCCCATCATTTTAATGATAGCCTCTTTGCTTCCTATTGTTGCAAAATCCGAGAGGTTGACAGAGTCCGTACGCATATAAGTGATAAATCCCGATTCGTACAGGCGTTGTGCAAGCATCATGGTCTGCGCAACGGTATATCCCAATTTACGTGCAGCTTCCTGTTGCAACGTAGAAGTGGTGAACGGTGCAGGAGGTGTTTTCTTTACCGGACGGGTAGTGATATCTTCGATTGTAAAAGTGGCTCCCTGACAAGCTTCGAGGAAAGCTCTTGCTTCTTCTTTCGTCTTGATGCGACGTGTCAGTTCCGCTTTCATCTCCACCGACTTGCCATCTGTGTCCGGAACGAGGAATATGGCGGTGACGCGATAAGCGGCTTCTGTCTTGAAGGCATGTATTTCACGTTCACGCTCTACAATCAGACGAACAGCAACCGACTGAACACGTCCGGCAGAGAGGGCCGGTTTTACTTTTCTCCAGAGTACAGGTGAAAGTTCGAAACCTACGATACGGTCCAGAATCCGTCGTGCCTGCTGTGCATTTACGAGGTTGAGATCAATATCGCGTGGTCGTTCGATCGCTTTTAAGATTGCGCTCTTTGTAATTTCATGAAATACGATTCGTTTGGTGTTTTCAGGTTTTAGTTTTAAGACTTCGTACAGATGCCAGGCAATAGCCTCCCCCTCGCGGTCCTCATCGGATGCGAGCCATACGGTTTCTGCGCTTTTTGCTTCTGCTTTCAGTGTACTAACCAGAGCCTTTTTGTCTGCCGGAATTTCGTAGTCGGGTTTGAAGTCCTTCTTTACGTCAATGCTGAATTCTTTTTTCTTCAGATCGCGTATATGTCCATAACTTGAAAGGACCTTGAAATCTTTCCCAAGAAACTTCTCGATCGTTTTTGCTTTTGCCGGAGACTCGACAATGACAAGGTTTTTCTGCATAATTCTTTCTTTTAGAATGGCTTGTACCATAATATTTGGGGACAAAAGTAAAAAAAAAGATTCTCCTTACCTTATATTATAAGGAGAATTTAATAAAATCTTAAGATTTAGCTTAGAGGGAGAATGCTTGCCGACTTATTTTGTTGCGGATGAGGGGGCTTCTTTTATTTTTTTGAGAAACTCTGTCGGTAACATTCCAAATTGCTTCTGAAAACATTTGGCAAAGTAGGAAGAAGAGCTGAACCCGACGAGAAATCCTATTTCGGTAACCCGATATTCTCCCTCCACCATCATTTTGCAGGCTTTCTTTAGTCGGGTGACCTTGATGAAATCATTGGGAGTCATGCCAATAATGCCTTTGATTTTGGTAAATACAGAGGTACGGCTCATTCCCAGTTCCTGTGCCAGTGTGTTTACCGAAAATTCGGAGTCCTCAATATTATTCTGGATGATTTCGGTACATTTATTCATAAATTCTTCATCCAATTTATTGTGGACAGCGGAGTGCAGATCGGATAACGGAGTAGAGGCATACGTTTTCTGCTGACTTTCCCTTTTCTTGAGTAAGTTCAGCAATTGTGCTTTCAGGTGGAAAGGTGAGAATGGTTTCTCTATATATGCATCCGCACCGGCTTCCAGTCCTTTGATTTTACTTTCCGTATCCGTTTTGGCTGTCAGCAGAATGACAGGAACGTGGGAAATATTGATGTTGCTTTTAATTTTCCCACAGAGTTTGAACCCGTCCATTTCCTCCATCATCACATCACTGATGATGAGGCCAATGTTATTTTTTTCAAGGATTTGCAACGCTTCCTCTCCACTCGAAGCCGATATGACAAAATATTCCTCAGACAGAATTTTGGAAAGGAAATCCAGAATCTCCGGGTTGTCGTCCACAACCATAATGGCATATTGTTTTTTCAACGGTTCGCCGGGAAGAGTGCTTTCCAGTTCATTTTCTTCTATATTTTCTGGGCTGCTTTCAGGAATAATTGTGTCTTCTACCCGTTTTGTTACTTGTAGCGCCGCAGTGATGACTGCTTGCTTAGGGAAATAGACAGAAATAGAAACACCGTTTTCACCGTCTTCCCTATCGCTGACTTCGATCTTTCCATTCATTAATTGGACGAGTGAGCGTGTCATGTGAAGCCCGATACCAATGCCCAGTTTATTTATTTCACTGTTGTTCTTAACCTGATAGAATGCGTCGAATATTTTAGTCTTTTCTTGATCGGTGATGCCTATACCGTCATCGGTTACGGTGACTACTATCTCGGAATCCTTTTCTGTAGTTGTAATACGAATCGTGCTTTTGGCATATTTCAAGGCATTGCTTAGTAGATTGCTGATAATCTTGGTAAAAGCTTCTTCATCTATGACAATGCTCAGTTTTTCCGGGATAGAGGAAGTGTCAATCGTCACTTTCTTTTGTCTGGCAGATAATTCAAAGATACAGGTTACTTTGCAGATTATTTCTTTAATCCGGTAACAGTCATACGATAGTTTATAAGATCCCGTATCTACTTTGCGGAAATCCAGCAATTGGGTGACAAGCGCATACAAACGTTTGTAATTCTGTTCAATAATACTTAGGTATTCCCCATACACATTGTTGATACTTGAAGTTTTCATCAGGTATTCCAATGGGCCGATAATAAGGCTCAAAGGAGTTCGAATTTCATGAGCAATGTTAGTGAAGAAATCTATTTTGGAGTTATAGAGCTCTTTTTCTTTTTCATCGTTCAGCCTCTTGATACGTTCTTTCTGACGTTTCTCCGTGCGTTTTACGTAATACCATACGGTTAACATAATCGCAATCAACAGGACGAGGGCATAGATCAGATAAGCCAGTTGCGACCGGAAGAATGGAGGCAGCACCTTGATTTTTAGTTGTACTTCATTATTGCTCCATAGTTTATCGCTGTTCGTTCCCTTGACCCTTAATACATATTCACCGACGGGTAAGTTTGCATAGGAAAGATGGTTATTATTTCCTTTAGTGAACTGCCATTCGCTATCCAGACCTTCCAGCATATATTGATAATCATTCTCTTTGGGAGCAATGTAACTTAGTGCGGCAAAATCGAATCCGATCATGGACTGGTTATATTTCAACACAATCTCATCTGTATATCCTATGGATTGGCGAATGAGTGAATGGGATGTATCAGCCTGTATCTCTTTTCCGAAAATGGTCATATTGGTGAGGACGACAGGTGGATTGTATGTGTTTTCTCTTAAGTCTTGCGGGAAGAAATAACAGAAACCGTCTGTCGAACCCCAAAATAGTCTACCGTCAGAAGATTCAAAGCCTGAACATGGTGTGAATTGTTCATTGTATAGTCCGTTTGATTTCGAATAGGTTTTCAGATATTCTGTATCCGGATTATATACAGCAAGTCCCTTATTGGTACTAATCCATAGTAAGTCTCCTTTAGGGATAATGGAAGTGATGATTTTATTCGGCAACTTTAGGTAGTCGTGTCTGGTAAAATCATCTGTTTCATCATTATATCTACAAAGTCCTTGCCCATAAGTTCCCACCCATAGTCGTTTCTTGTTGTCGATAGCTAGCGTGGTGATTACATTCTTTGTTAGTGAATTCGGATGATCCGAACGTTGATAAGATGTTATCTTTTGGGTTCTGACATTGTATGAATATAATCCACTGATACTTGTTCCTATCCATATTCTTCCGAAGTAATCTTCAATGATATCCGATATTTTGCCTGTAAAAGAACCGATTCTGATGAAATTGTTTTTTTCGGGGTTATAGTAACAGAATCCTGCAGAGGTGCCCACGTAAATACATCCATTACTGGCTTTATATAGAGTGAATACCCGTGAGGAGGGGATAGATGTTGAATCTTCCGGGTTATTGAGAAAACTTTCCACTTTTCCTGTTTTTAAATCAATCACCTCCAAACCTCTTCCATAAGTGGCGGCATATAGTTTATCTCTGTCTACCAGCAGATCGTGTATACAATAGTAAGTTGTGCCTATACTGGCTGCATCCCGGAAAGGGGTAATTTCTTGAGTTTTGGCATCAAATCGGAAAATGCCATTGTCATCCGTACCTATCCAGTATTTATCATCTTTGTCTTCTTTGATAACATTGATTACTTTTCCTGATTGTGGTGTGGACGATGATGAACAGCTATAATATTTGAAATTATTTTGAAATGCCGAATAGAATTTGATTCCATCGAAATAGGAGCCCAGCCAGAGGCTTTCTTCCTTATCTATATAGATGGTATATATAAACTTATTGGCTCCGGTTCTTATTTTCAGATTCGGATTGTCGGATTGTATAATTTCTCCTTTGTCTGCTTTAAAAATTCCCATACCGTTGTCGGATGAAATGAACAACTCGCCAGGTCTGTATTCTTTAATATCGTGGATATGATATAATAGGTTGTTTGGACTTCTGTCCTGGTAGTTGGTGAAAGTTTTAGCCACAGGATTGAACAGGTCGAGCCCGTTCTGAAAAGTTCCTATCCATAAATTGCCGTATGAGTCTTCAAACACTTTCTGAATGGAATTATCTGATAAACTATTAGGGTGACTGCTCTTTTTGTAAGTGACGAACGTGTTACTTTGTTTATTAAAACAACATAAACCTTCTGAATAAGTACCTATCCAAATGTTTTGTTTGCTGTCCTGCTGTAATGTCATGATGATGTTTTGCGAAATGCTGTTCGTTTCTCTGGGAATATTCCGATAGACTTTGAGTTTGATTTCATCATGGGGAGAAAAACGGTAAAGTCCTTCTCCGCTTGTTGCAATCCATACTTCTCCGTCGCTGTCCTCTATCATATCGGTGACGTATGTTCGTATCATCTCTCCGGTTTCAGTTTTGGCATGGAAAGGTTGGAAAGTGTCTGTCTTCGAGTCGTAAATGACGATTCCGGTATCCAATCCTATCCACATTCTGCCCCTGCGGTCGATAAATATTTTCTTGACACTGTTACTGGTTGTTGCGTTGATATATTCTGATAGATAGTAGTTTTTGAATGAGATGCCATCGAACCTGCTCAAGCCGTCATCGGTTCCGAACCACATAAATCCGCATGAATCTTGCAAAATGCTGTATACTCTGTTGGCGGCTAATCCATCATCCATTGTATAAGAGGTGGAGAAAATACGCTGTGCATTCACCACGAATGAATGTAAGCACAGGATTTGTATGGCTATCAAAAGAAATACTTTTTGCATGGGGATTTGTTTTATCTGTATTGGTTTTCATTAGTATAGGACAATATTAGGAAGAATAAGCTGCATAAACAAATGATAGGCAATCTTTTTGGCGGTGGAACAAAACTTTTGAAAACGAACAAAAAAATCGTTCAAATCTTGGATAATTACTGGTGAATATGTTTATGCTCTTTGGAATAATTTATCGGATAAAATTAAATCTCGGTTAGTATAGATTAGTATCTGTATATTCTATGTACATTTGTCTCGTTAGTATGTTTGTTTTCGTTTGACTTAAGTTAAACGAAAGAATGACTTAAGTTGAACTATCGCTTGAGTTAAGTCAAACGAAAATAGAAATGTACTTTAGAAAATAAATCTATGGGAGGGAAGATGTTTATCTCTCCTAATAAAGAACTAATCAATAATGAGTGTAAATTATGATCTTTATGAAACTCCCGACCTTGCTAAAAGCGGAGAAGAACAGCCTTTGCATGCACGTGTAGTGTTGAAGGGAAGTTATACAGCCGAAGAATTTGTAGAACAAGTGACTGTGCTTCAGCATATGCCCCATGCGCAGGTGGTGGGTATCATAGAGGCTATATCAAAAGAATTGAGGCATTTGCTTTTAAAAGGATTCTCTGTTGAATTAGGGGATATCGGTTATTTTAGCCTTTCGTTGAGTGTTGACAAGAAGGTGAAGGAGGCAAAAGAATTGCGTTCGCCGTCTATATCTCTGAAAGATATTAATTTTCGTGTGAATCGCCAATTTAAGAAGGATATTGAGAGTGGTCTTGAATTACGGCGTTATCATTCACCCTTTCGTGTGAAAAATCCGTTGCCAGAGGAAAAGTGCCTGCAACGGTTAGAAAGGTTTCTAAAAGAGCACCCATGCATTAATCGGCAGGATTATGCCCTGCTCGTTGGAAAAACGAAAACACAGGCATTGCAGGATATTAATGCTTTCATCGAACAAGGTGTTTTGAAGAAGTATGGAGTGGGGCGTTCGGTAGTATATATAAAGGTATAGTAAATCATTTTATTGGATATATATACTTGATATTAAACATTTTCTGCTTACCTTTGTTTGCATGAAAAAAGATAACGAGAAAGGAGACGAGTCTATGGCAAGTAATTATATTCGTTTCGATTGGGCTATGAAGCGCTTATTGCGTAATAAAGCCAATTTTGCAGTTCTTGAGGGCTTTTTGACAACACTTCTCAATGAAAAAATTGTTATTCAGAAGTTGTTGGAAAGCGAAAGCAATCAAGAGGACGAGTTTGACAAGTATAATCGGGTAGATATGCTTGCCGAAAACTCTAAGGGAGAGCTTATTCTGATCGAAGTTCAGAATAATAATGAGTATGCTTATTTTCAACGTATGCTGTTCGGCACTTCCAAGTTGGTGACCGAATACATTAATCGTGGAGAAGGCTATGATAAAGTACGTAAAATATATAGTATCAATATTGTCTATTTTTCATTAGGCAATGGAAAGGATATAGTATATCATGGTAAAACGGAGTTTAGAGGGATTCATCAGAATGATGTGCTGGAGTTGACTCCTTTTCAGAGACAAACGTTCAAGGTAGATGCTGTGAGCCAACTTTATCCGGAATATTATATATTGAAAGTGAATGATTTCAATCAGGTAGCCAAGAGCCCGTTGGAAGAGTGGATATGTTATTTGAATACAGGTGATATCCCTGACAGCGCCACAGCACCGGGACTGGAGGAGGCCCGCGAGCGATTGAAACTTGATAAAATGACGAAAACCGAGCTTGAAGCTTATTATCGGCATTTGGATAATATTGTAATATTGAGAGATAATATATTTACGGAGCGTGCGGAAGGTCGTGCAGAGGGCCGTGTGGAAGGTCGTGCGGAAGGACTTGAAGAAGGACTTGCGAAAGGACGTGAGGAAGAAAAGAAAGAAATGGCACGAAATATGAAGTCTTTGAATATACCCCTTGATACTATCTCACAGATAACGGGACTGGAAATAGAAAAAATACGTGATTTGAAAATTTAGTTATCACTGATAGCTTCTCTTATAAATTTAGTGTGTCTTATCTGAATTATTCTGATTTTATATCAGGACGATTGAGATGAGACATTTTTTTTGTTAGGGGGTAACGATAAAATCGTTCACATTAAGAACAAATAGAAATAAAACGGTGGTATGGCGGTAAGAAAAAAGTGTAGTTTTACGATATTCTTGTTCTTTTGTACGGGATTCGCCATGAAAAAAGATTCTCTCGCTTATCTTTGCGAATATGAATTTAGAAATTGGTTGCAACAATCTAAAACATCTCAAACTTAAATTAATAACATTAAATCATGTATTATGAATGAAATTGCACGTAAGTTAGATTTCTCATTACGACGCTTGGTTAGTGCTCTTATCATCATTTATTTTTTTGCGGCACCTTTTGCATCGACGTATGCGTCAGGTGCAGTGACTGAAGTATTTCAGGAAGGGAAGAAGGCTGCTACTAGAAAATTAGCAGGTAAGATTATAGATAAGAATACGAAGGAGACTCTTATCGGTGCCAGTGTGTGGTTGAAAGATACTAGTATCGGAGGTACTACGGATATGGATGGTAATTTCAATATCAACGTTCCGGGGGGTAAGACCGTAACATTGGTAATCAGCTATTTGGGATATGCTAATATAGAAAAGGAGATCTCCCCCTCGACAAATAATTTGCTTATTGAGATGAATACCGATGATACAGTGCTTGAAGAAGTACAGGTAGTGGGTTACGGTACGCAACGTAAAGAAAGTGTGATTGGTTCTATCAGTACATTGAGTGTTAGTAATCTGAAAGTTCCCAGTGCTTCTATATCTACCAATTTGGCTGGTCAGTTAGGAGGTGTTGTTTCTATTCAGCGTGATGGTTCTCCAGGTAGCTCGGCAGAATTTTGGATTCGTGGTATTTCTACTTTTGGTGCGAATAAGACACCTCTGATTCTTGTTGACGGTGTAGAGCGTTCGCTCGACCTGCTTGATCCGGAAGAAATTGAAAGCTTTTCTTTATTGAAAGATGCTACTGCTACTGCTCTTTACGGTGTACGTGGCGCAAACGGTGTTGTATTGATTAAAACAAAACGTGGTTCTGAGGGTAAGCCGAAAATTTCAATCAAAATGGAAGCGGGTATGGTAGCTCCTACCAAAATCCCTGAAATGGCGGACGCTGTGGATTTTGCCAATATGTATAATGAGGCTGTGCCGGGAACTTACAGCCAAAGTGATATTGAAAAATATAGAAATCATACAGACGGAGACTTGTATCCGAATGTGAACTGGCTGAAGTCTGTTTTCAAGAAACATACGTTCAATCAACGTGTCACTGCCAATGTGAGTGGTGGCGGTGAAATTGCACGTTACTTTATTTCTGCCGGCTATTATCATGAAGATGGTTTGTTTATGACCGGCAAAGGAGAGTCTTATAATGGTAATCCAGATTATCAACGCTATAATTTTCGATCGAATGTAGATATTAATTTACATCCTACTACGGTTCTTTCATTGACCTTAGGAGGATTTCTTACCAAAAAGAGGGATGCTGCTAATTCTGATGATATTTGGAAATATGCATTCGCTCTTGAACCGAACGCGTTTCCCATTCAATATTCCAATGGATATTGGGGTGGAGAAAAAGGAGTAACGAATCCTTATTGGCAAGTTACTAGGGGAGGATATGTGGAAGATTGGCAAAGCACATTAAATTCAATGGTCAGTCTGGATCAGGATTTCTCTTTCATTACTGAAGGATTGAAGGCTAATATCAAGTTTGCATTTGATACACAGGCATGGCATGGTAATAAATATACGCAACAGGATGAAATATGGCATGCTATACGCCGTGATACAAATGGAGAACTTGTATTCAACTCAGAACCGGAAACTGCCAAAGGAGGTCCATGGTTTGATAATAAGTCTGGGGGAAATAATGCGACCTATTTAGAGGCTTCTATTACTTATAATCGCTTGTTTGGAAAACATCGTGTGGGAGGTTTGTTCCTGTATATAAATCCGGAAAAACCAGACGTGCCGCTTAACAAAAACGATGCGTTTCAAAA
>ENA-OPRR01001370-OPRR01001370.1-human-gut-metagenome-genome-assembly--contig:-NODE-1370-length-20673-cov-4.725192_pt1 | contig 20673 bp, 21 predicted proteins | sample MGYA00241796_ERZ501883 | MGnify/ENA primary metagenome ERZ501883 (study PRJEB25962, sample SAMEA2042406) | human gut metagenome | biome: human gut; feature: human-associated habitat; material: faeces...
CGGTACAACACTCAGTTACTGCCAGCCATACACTCCCACCGGAAAAGCCAAGATTTTATACGACGGATTTTTTTATCCGCATCTTTTCTGAGAAATATTGATTTTACAACAGATTTTTGAGAAAAGATGCGGATAAAAATGTTCTACTACCTGATAATGGAGGTATCAAACATAAGGAGGTACCTCTATGGATACTTATCAAACTATGACACAGTCTGTGTTGAACTATCTGTCCGATCACCAGTATTGTTCTTCATTGATCAAAGCAAACGAACGATGTTTTGAAAAACTTCGTGTTTATCTGGAAGAAAAGAACATCAGCTATTCTCCGGAAGCAGCTCATGAATGGTATACACAGGCTAATAATCTTGCGCCTTCAGATATCAATCATGGGCGTGTTGCGCTTGAAAGACTGCGGGATGTTGCAGAAACCGGTTCTATCCGGATCGAGCATGAAACAAGGCACCTGATGTCATATACGATCCTGTCTTCTCACATGAAGAACCGTCTAGAGATTTATCTTGATTATAAAAAAGATACATTCTCTGAAGCAACAATAGATAATCATCGCCATTCATGTGCTAAATTTCTAGCTTTTGCACAGAGAAGAGGCATTCAGCTGATCAGTGAGATTAGTGCAGCATTGATTGCAGATTTTTATAATGATGCTGTCTACTTTGGCATTGCTAACAAGTCACAGGTAAACAGTCACGTTTCAGCCATGATGCAGTACTTCTATGAAAAAGGAGAAGTTTCATACAGTTGTATTCTGATCATACATTATCTTTCTCATGGAAAGCTCCAGGGATGTTTTTGGAATGAGATATCCAATGATGCCCATTTAAAAATCGGTGAATATATGAAATCCTCTGAGACTGTATGCATTGAAACACTTCACGGTTATAAAGACATTCTTGTACAGCTTCACCGTGATAATGAATACTCCAAATGTGTGACCACTTTAAATAACCGGGCTGTGGATCTTCTGATCCTTTTTCTGGAGATGAACGGGTACGCCTATAACCCTGATATTGCCATGGTCTGGTTTGAAGAGATCCGTACCCATTTCGGAAAGCAGGCAGATTCCTACCGCAGAGCATTATGTATGATAGCAGACTACCATCATACCTCATCAATTTCACTGGAATCCGTATATCGTGTTACCCCATCTCATTTTTATCAGCTTCCTGCATGGTGCTTCGAGGCTGCAGATGGTTATGTCAAAACAAAGATAAAAGAAGGTTGGGCGCAATCTACTCTGAACATGATCCGAAGTAGCATTACACGGTTCTGCTTTTTCCTGGAGTCTGAAGGACTCCTTTCGTTTAGAGAGTTAAATGCTTCCCACTTAAAGAAGTTTCATGTAAACGACATTCACAAAACACCTCGGGGAAAAAATGCATACAATACCAGGATACGGAAGTTCCTCATTTATCTTGGTGAACACGGATTTTTAACCAATCCCATGCTTTTTGTAGCTCTTCCGCGTACAAGTGCACCAAAAGAAACCATTGTAGTAGTGCTTACTGAGGATGAAATGGCTGAATTAACCGAACAGCTCAATAAAGATGATTCCAGACTTACACTCAGAAAAAAGGCAATGTTGCTGCTTGGATTAAAAATGGGGTTAAGGGCATCTGATGTTGCCAATCTGTCCATTGAGGATGTTAACTGGACGTCTGCATCCATAAAGTTTATACAGAAAAAAACATCCGTCGAAGTAAATCTTCCTATGCCGACAGAAGTTGGCAATGCTCTTTTTCGTTACATTACGGAGGAACGAGGCCGAAAAGCAGCTTCAAAAGTATTTCTGAGTGAAAAGGCGCCTAAAAAACCGATTGGCAGGTCAGTCTGTAATGCAGCTCTCAAAACAGCTCTTCCGGACAGGAAAGTGGAAGGTTCCGGTTTTCATGTCACACGTAAAACATATGCAACCCAGCTTCTGAAAAATGGTGTTGGAGCTGACATGGTAGCCGAAGCACTTGGGCAGCGTGGAACATCATCGATTAATCGCTATCTTTCATTGGATAGTGACAGAATGCGTATGTGTCCGCTGTCTCTTTCAGAGTGTGGTGTAGGAGGATGGGCACATGAAAGATAGAGCTGTCCGTAAAAGTCTGATCGCACCCTATATAGATGGACTTCTTGAGGAAAAACATGCAAACGGCTATTCTTATGAAAGTGAAGAACTGGTTCTTAACCGTTTTGATACATACTGCATTGAGAAAAAACTCGAAACACCCGAAATTACCAGAGCATTTCTGGGTGATTGGATGGAACGCAGTGAAACAGAAGGTTCCTTCAATCATGGTAAACGGATCTCCTGTGTAAGACAGCTTCTTATATATATGGCTACATGCGGGATCAATGTATATATTCCCCACGATTTTTGCCATTTCAAAAGGGTTATGCCACATATATTTGAAGCCGAGGAACTTATCAGCTTTTTTTCAGAAGTGGATTCTTACTTTCCACCCGACAACAGACCGGCCTATCAACACCGGCTTGCCAATGAGTATCGTCTTTTGTTCCGCTGGTACCTATGCTGTGGACTTCGCAATGCAGAAGCGGCAGGGATATTGACTGAAAATGTGGATTTTGAAACGGGAACGCTAACAATTCTGGATTCAAAAGGAAATAAGGATCGGCTGGTCTATCTTCCTGATGACCTGCTTGAAAGTACAAGGCAGTATTATTCCTATCTGACTGATGCCTTAGGAAAAGAATCAAAATGGTTTTTTCCTGGGATGAACCCGGAAAAATTTTTACCGAATACAACGGTTGACAGTGTTTTTACCCGTTTCTGGAATAAAACTCCATATGCGAACTGCAGCAATAAGCCGACAGTACATGATTTTCGCTTCTCTTATGTTGTTTCGCGAATGAATCTATGGGCTGAGGCTGGTGTAGATCTGCAGGTCATGATGCCATATCTCAGCCGTTATCTTGGACATAAGAGTACAAATGAGACTTTTTACTATTATTATCTTGTAAAAGAAGCATATAAAACAATCGAAAAGAAAGATACGATTGCGGATGATGTAATCCCGGAGGTTCCTTCCTATGAGTAAGAAACCGGAATTCGCAGATTTGTTCTTTTCGAAAACAAAAGACTTCCTTGATATTTTTTTTAAAAGCCAGGAACAGCGGAGCGCAGATACGATAAAGGCCTACCGAATCTCGCTGTCTTCCTTTTATAAATATGTAACTGAAGTAAAGGAAATGAAAGTGATGCATTTCTGCTTTTCAGACTGTACTTATGAGTTTGTGTTATCTTATTCGCAGTATCTCCAGGAAGCACAAAAACTTGCAAACAGTACGGTAAACCAACGGCTAGCTGCACTGAAATCATATCTGAAGTATGTTTCCGATGGTGACATCGGCCTGATGCAGATTTATATGGCGGTACAGAAAGTGCCACTTCTTAAAACACCAAAACTTCAAAGACCGGTCATAGAAAAAGAAGACTTAAAAGCTTTTTTGGCTGAGCCGGAAAATACAAAGATTGGAAGAAGAGACCGTGTTCTTCTTGCTCTGCTGTATGATACTGCTGTCAGAGTATCTGAGTTAACAGGTATTGTTCTTGGAGATATGACTTTGAATGTAAAAAATCCTTCCATAATCATCCATGGAAAAGGAAAGAAAAACCGGTCGATCGTTTTGAATAAGAAATGTGCAGGTCTGGTAAAAGACTATGTTCTCCACTATCACAAACCTGATGCATTACCTGATACACCACTGTTTTACACAGTGATCCACGGCAAGATGAATCATATGTCGCAGAGAAATGTGGAACGTATTGTAAAAAAGTATGGTGACAGTGTCCGCAAAGAACATCCCTCATTACCAGACAAAACATATCCACATATGTTGCGTCGCTCAAGGGCAACTGGTTTATACCGTGATGGCGTACCGCTGGAATTGGTATCTGCGATATTAGGCCATGCCAGTTCAGAAACCACTAAAATTTATGCGATCCCTTCAGTCGAACAGATGCGAGAAGCACTTTCAAAGGGACAACCAGATGAAGCGGAAAACGAGAAGATCTGGGAAGGCAAAGAGGCTGAAATCCGTAGGTCGTTTGGTCTGGAGTAGTTTTTTTATCCGCATCTTTTATCAAAAATCTGCTGTAAAATCGATATTTCTCAGAAAAGATGCGGATAAAAAAATCCGTCGTATAAAATCTTTTATACGAATGTTCGTATAAAAGATTGAAAAGTTCCATCAGGTGGTAGATGACTTCATCCGTGAATCAAAGTTCAAAAATATCAGGACACTGGAAGAACTGAACCGTCTCTGGACAGTCTATCTGGATGAATACTATCATAAGCAAAAGCATACTGGTATCGCAGAATACTACGAAAGCCTTGGAGCTGCTGTTCCGGAAGAAGGGATATCACCGCTTCAGGAATGGAACCGGGACAGCCGCCCACTGACATTCCTTGATGCAGCCGTGGTATCTGAAGCCTTTCTCCATCATGAACAGAGGAAAGTCGACAAGGGAGCCTGCATCAGTTTCCGTGGGAAGCGTTACGAAACAAAACCAGCTTTGATCGGACACACGGTAGAGATTTCTTATGATCCTACATCACCGGAACAGATCACAGTCTCTTATCAGGGGATGGAACCCTTTACCGCAGTGCCGCTTACGATTAGTTCATACTGTGACAAAAGACCGGCTCTTCCTGCTTCCATGCAGGAACAGATCCCTACGACCTCCCGCTTTCTTGATGCACTGGAGGTACGTTATAAACAGAATCAACAGCAAATGGCAGACGCCATTTCCTTTGCTTCCTACCGGAAGGAGGCGGATGACTGATGTATGAAACCTTCTTTGGTATGGAACATACTCCGTTTGTACGTGATGTTCCGCCGGAAAAACTGTATGAATCCAATGCATTTCGCGAGACCCTTGGACGGTTGTCCTATGTGGCAAACCGTCAGATGTTTGCTGTCGTAACGGCTGACCCCGGATGTGGTAAATCAACATTGATCCGCAGATTCTACTCGGAACTTCCGAAAGAGGATTACATCGTTCTTTATCTGTCGGATTCAAAGCTGACACCACGATGGTTTTATAAGGGTCTGCTGGATCAGTTGGGACTTGAATCCCGGTTTTATCGCGGCGATTCCAAACGTCAGCTTCAACAGGAGATCGAGATCATCCGGGGAGTGCAGCATAAGAAAGTCGTCTGTATCCTTGATGAAGCACATCTGATTGAGAAGGAGACTCTGGAAGAATTCCGCTTCCTGCTTAACTACAGATTTGATTCCATGAGTCCCATGGCTGTTGTGCTGGTCGGGCAGACAGAACTCTGGGAAAACAAACTAAAACTACAGCGGTATGCTGCTATCCGCCAGCGTATCGATATGTACTGTATCCTGCCACATCTGGACAGGTCTGAAACAGAACAGTATATCGCAAGCCATATGGATTACTCTGGGTGTGCCCAAGAAGTATTTACAACCAAGGCATTGGATGAAATCCATAAAGCATCGGCCGGAATTCCGCGCATGATCAATCGGATCTGTGAAAAGGCTCTTATGTATGCATTTCAAAACCAGAAACGTCTGATTGATGATTATATGATTAAGTATGTCGTGGAACATGAAATGCTCGGAACCATGACTACATAAACCTTATCGCCGCCTAAATACAGGCGGCAGCCCTATAAGGGCTGGTGACAGAAAGTTAAGCAATCTGATGACAATTCATGTGGGCAAGTCGGTGACATCTCATGAGGTCAGTAACAATAATATACTTACGTTGAACTGTTTGGTAAGGAGAATGTATATGAATAGGAAGAAAAAAGTTATTCTGGTTGCACATTGCTTATTGAATGTTAATGCAAAAGTTTACGGAATAGCAACAGAGCCAGCAGCGGCGAAAGCATTTATCGAAAGTATACTGAATGAAGGGATTGGAATTATTCAGCTTCCATGCGTAGAAATGGATATGTGTGGAATTAATCGATGGGGTCAGGTGAAAAGTCAGCTGAATCATCCGCATTTCAGAGAAAGATGCCGACAGTTACTTCTTCCAATCGTTTACCAGGTAGAAGATTATTACCGGAACGGTTATGAAATCTGTGGTGTGATTGGGGCAGATGGAAGCCCTTCCTGTGGGGTGAACTACACATGCACAGGAGACTGGTATGGAGAAATAGGAGAAGAATATCAGACAATGCAGAAAGCTGATACCGTGAAACCATTAAAAGAAAAGGGAGTTATGATGGATATTTTGCAGGAAATACTGACGGAGAGAGGGGTGGATATTCCATTTAGGGCACTGGAAGAATCGGATTTCTCAAAATCATTTTCTGTATAATATAAAAAAGGAAAGGAGTTATGTTTATCATGAAAAAAAGATTAACAGCATTATTTTTATGCTTAATGATGGTAGCATCATTAGTAGTTGGATGCGGTGGTTCTTCAGAAGAAGCAACAGAAGAAGCTACAACAACAGAAGATACATCTTTAGCAGATGTACAGGAAAAAGGTGAATTATTAGTAGGTATGTGTCCAGAATACCCACCATTCGAAAGCATTACAGAATCCGGTGAAATCGAAGGATTTGACGTAGATCTTGCAACAGCTATTGGCGAAAAAATGGGTGTAAAAGTAACATGCGTGAACACACCTTGGGAATCACTTATTGCAAGCCTTAACAATGGTGACTTCGACATGATTATGTCTGGTATGTCACCAGAAGAAGCAACGGCAGCAGAAAATGCAGTAAACATTTCTGATGTTTACTACACATTATCAGAAGTTGTAGTAGTTCCAGAAGATTCAGATGTTCAGAAACCAGAAGATCTTGCAGGAAAAACAATCGGATGTCACGTAGGAAGTGTTTCCGAACAGGCTTGTAACCACTTAGTAGAATCTGGTGTTGAAGCAACAATCAATACATATAACAGACATTCAGAAGGTTACGCTGATATGTTAAATGGAAATATTGATGCTGTAGTATTTGAACTTCCATATGCAAAACAGAAAGTTCAGCCAGAACACGGTGTAAGAATCCTTGAAGATAGCCCTATTCAGCAGTTTGATTTAGTTGCTGTAATGACAGATGGTTCTGATGAACTTACAGAAGCTTACAACAAAGCTCTTCAGGAAGTAATTGATGAAGGAACATTTGACGAAATCTTCAACAAATGGTTCGGAGATAACTAATAGTCTAAGATAATGAACCTGAGTCCAGATACTGGGCTCGGGTTTTTTTGCGAGGGTGGATAATATGCAGAATTTAGATTTTTCGGTGCTTTTGCCATATATTAATCTTTTGCCGGCGGCATTAAAAGTCACAATTATTATCGGCGTATGTGGATTCGCATTGGCAATCGTTATTGCGATTGTAATTGGGAGCCTGCGAAGTTGCCGTTTGCCAAAGATATTTAGTTTCCTTTTAGAATTTTATGTGGAATTTTTCAGAGGTACGCCTCTTTTGGTCCAACTTTTCGTAGTGTATTACGGTTTTCCATCGTTGGGAATCAAAATGGACCCAATATGGGCTGCGATTCTTACAATGGGATTAAATAGTGGTTCCTATTTGTCTGAAAATGTGAGAGCTGCAATTGGGGCTGTGGAGAAAGGGCAGTATGAAGCAGCACAGATGCTAGGATATACTCCATTTCAAACAATTTGTCATGTTGTATTACCACAGGCAATGCGAATTGCAATTCCAGCATTCATGAATGGTTTCTCTTCCATCATCAAAGAAACTTCATTAGTTTCAGTATTGCCACTTATTGAACTTACAAAGCTTGGTAACCAGGTATATGCAAAAACATATCATCCATTTGAAATATACCTTACACTTGCGTTGTTATACTTTGTATTAACTTACTTTGTGACATTCCTTGCAAAATGGCTTGAAAGGAGGTTATCATCATGGCTGAATTAATTTCTGTTAAATCAATTGAAAAAAGATTTGATAATAAATGTGTCTTAAAAGATTTGGATTTTGAAGTAAATAAAGGGGATATTGTAGCAATCATTGGAGCAAGTGGTTCGGGAAAAAGTACACTTGTAAGATGCATTGCAGGATTAGAACCTATTCGGAGTGGAGAAATTTATATTAAAGGTGAAAAGCTTTTGAAAGGAAAACCTGCGGCAGGAAGTATCGGCATGGTTTTCCAGAACTTTAATCTTTTTCCACATTATACTTCTCTTGAAAATATTAGTAAGCCATATATTACAGTTCGTAAGGTAGCCAAAGAAGAGGCGAAAGAAAAAGCAATTGGGTTGCTGGAAAAAGTACATTTGCAAGATGTGGCAGAGCAGTATCCAAGTACATTGTCAGGTGGACAGAAACAGCGAGTTGCCATCGCTAGAGCACTTGTTATGGAACCAGACATTTTGATTCTTGATGAGCCTACATCAGCGCTGGACCCGGAACTTGCCCATGAAGTATTCTCAACAATCAGTGACCTTGCAGCAGAAGGACAGACGATGCTTGTTGTAACACATCAGGTTAATGCGATTCGTTATTTTGCTAATCGAGTTGTCTTTTTGCACGAGGGGCAGATTGTTGTGGATGGAACACCGGAATATGTGTTTGAAGAGTGTGAAAATCCACATTTAAGAAGCTTCTTAAACATGGTGGATTTTGCAGAGTTATGATATATCTGATATTGGCAATTATTGGATGTTCGGGAATGTCGTTGCTTTTAAAAATAGCAGAGGAAAAATGTCAGTCATACTATGGATTAATGTGTATAAATTATTTTGCGGCTGCAGTGTTTGCGTTTCTGACAATATCGGAAAAGAGAATGCTTTTACATTTGCCGGGAAATATTCTAAAAATATCTTTTATCACAGGGGTGATCTATCTTCTGGTATTGATATTGTGTAGATATAACATTAGTATTAATGGTGCAATATTAGCAACGACATTTATGCAGTTAGGTGTTTTGGTTCCGGTTTTACTGGCAGTTTTATTGTGGAAAGAAACTATGACAGGCATACAGATAGCAGGAAGTGTGGTTTCGTTGATTGCAATTTGCATGATAAGTTATCAATCTGATAGAGAAAAAAAAGACAGTATACTCATGTTGTTACTTCTTTTAATTATAGCGATACAATAAATTACTGCACATAATCACACGAACGAAACCACCCTAAACAATCTGAAGCCCTAACTGTAGAAAATGCACGTTCGATTGCCGATGGAAGTTCTGATGCAATCCGGACTTTTTCCTTCCGCAAATATGCTTTCAGTTTCGACCACATTTTTTCAATTGGATTTAAATCAGGACTGTACGGCGGCAAATACATATAGCTTATCCCCGATTCATCCAATATCTGTTTCACAATTTTGGCATGATGGGAACGCATATTATCGTAAGCGCCAAATATTAGAGCGGATGGTGTTCTGATTCTCTATTCGATACAATTGTAGAAAAGATACTTAGAGTATTTCACTACAATTATGGAGGATATCCCATGTCAACCACTCGCAAAAATCGCGTTCCCATGTCGGAACAACTGAAACTTATCAACCAGTGCCGTCAGAGCGGTCTGACTGATGCTGACTGGTGCCGCGAAAACGGTATTGCTCCCAGCACTTTCTATAACTGGGTCAGCCGATGCCGTAAAGCTGCATCCGATCAGATACAGGAAGCTTCTTATGGACATTTGGAAACTCCGCGTCCAAGACAGGAAGTCGTTCCTGTGGAGATCGTTCCGGAATCGCAGCCGGAACCGGTCACAACAAGTGCTTTTACACAGCATGAACAGAACCTTGACAATTCACATACGATCGAGATCGCCATAAAAGATCTGAAGATACGGATCACGAACGAGACGGATCCGATTCTGTTATCCCGAACACTGCATATGCTACGGGAGTTCTTATGTTAGGCGATATTTCCAGACTGGACCGGATTTACATTGTCTGTGGTTATACTGATATGCGCAAGTCCATCGATGGTCTTTGTGCAATCATAGAAGACCAGTTGAAGGCTAGTCTGGATTCCCGTTCCCTGTTCCTCTTCTGTGGACGTCGGCATGACCGGATCAAAGCACTTTTTCGTGAACCGGACGGCTATGTCCTTATCTATAAGAGGTTATCTGTAAAAGGCGGATATCAGTGGCCAAGAAAACAATCCGAAGTCCGGAACCTGACCTGGAGAGAATTCGACTGGCTGATGTCCGGGATTGATATCGACCAGCCCAAAGCATTATTAGTGGAGTAAAAAGCTCCAGTACTATCTATCCTGCCTGATCTATGGTATACTGTATCTATCAAACCGAAGGAGGATGGATCTGTGGCAGCCAGTTTAAAAGACATCCAGCTGCGCGAGCTGAAAGATACGATTTCACAATTAAAGACCATGATGTCTGAACAGACTGATCTGATCAAAACGCTCCGTCTTGCTATTGAAGAAAAATCTGACAAAGAGCGTATGCTGCAGGAACAGAACAAACTCCTTCAGGAACAGATCGATTTTCTCACCAAAAAGCTCTTTGGAGCATCCAGCGAGAAAAAAGTATTAGATGTACCGGGACAGTTAAACCTCTTTGATGAAGCTGAGGTCGAACAGGATATGTCTCTGCTTGAAGAAGAAACATGTATCAGAGAACATACCCGTAAAAGGAAAGCAACCCATGCAGATGTTTTTAAAGGTTTAAAGGTCAATAAGATCATCGTGCCACTTTCTCCAGAGGAACAGATCTGCCCGGTTTGTGGAACCGGGATGGAACTGATCGGAGAAGAATATATCCGCAGGGAGTTAATCTTTGTTCCAGCCAAGTGTGAGATCAATGAGTACTACAGCCAGAACTATGGATGTCCGGACTGCAAAGAGGGAAATGGTGATACAGAAACAGCAGTTATCATCAAATCCAAAGCTCCGGAGGCTCTGGTTGGTAAAGGACCTGCTTCTTCCACAACAGTTGCCTGGACGATGTACCAGAAGTATGCAAACGGCATGCCTCTGTACCGTCAGGAAAAGGACTGGAAACAGTATGGTGCCGAGATCAGCCGCACGACATTGGCAAACTGGATCATTTACTGCTCGCAGCACTATTTCCAGCCGGTCTACGATTATTTCCACCGCGAACTGCTGAAACGCAGCTTTGCAATGGCGGATGAGACCAGGATTCAGGTACTCAATGAACCGGAGCGCCGTGCAGAAAGCCAGTCTTTCATGTGGCTGTTCCGGAGTGGTGAAGATGGGCTTCCGCCAATACTTCTTTACGGCTATTCTCCAACAAGGAGCGGAGATCACGCCGCTGAATTTTTGAATGGATTCCAGGGGTATCTGGAAACAGATGGATATCAGGGTTATAATAAAGTTCCGGGTATCAAACGCTGCTCCTGCTGGGCTCATATACGCAGGTACTTTATTGATGCGATACCAAAAGGCAAGCAGTTTGACTATACCCAGCCTGCTGTTCAGGGAGTCCAGTACTGCGACCGTCTGTTCCGTATTGAGGATTCCATCAATAAGAAATATCCTGGTGATCATAAAAAACGGAAAGAACTCCGTCTCGAGAAGGAAAAACCGATCCTCGAGGCTTTTTGGTCGTGGCTTGACGCTCAGCATCCAATAAAAGGATCCAGAATGGAAAAAGCAGTCATTTACGTAAAGAACCGGCGCACCACAGCCGAAACCTATCTTGAAGATGGCCGTTGCAGTTTCACAAACAATCTGAGCGAAAATGCGATCCGTCCGTTCACGGTAGGCCGGAAGAATTGGCTGTTCAGCAGTTCTGTTGATGGTGCGAATGCCAGCGCAGTTGTTTATACAATGGTAGAGATGGCAAAAGCACATGACCTGAACATTTACGAGTATCTGAAATATATTTTAGATAAATGCCCAAATCAAAGCTGGTCTGACGAGCAGCTTTCTGAATTGGCACCGTGGAGTGAAAAACTCCAATCTTTAAAAACTCGCATGTGAATTATAGTGAATTACTCCACCTCGCAAGAGCTGGGGTAATTTTTGTTAGGTGGTCGTTTGGGACCGCCCTAATATTTGGCGCTTACGAAAAAAGTAATGGAGGATTTAGATTTTTCTGGCTTGTTAGCCAATTGTTCAGATAAGGGAAGAACCGGGTTTAACCCAATTATGATGTATGCTGTCGTTACTTACGCAAACATGCGAGGGGTTAGAGCTGTTGACCGTATTGTGGAGTTATGTGAAAGAGACCTTGCGTTTATCTGGCTTACCAAAGGACAGAAACCAAAGAGAGATGCGTTCTATGAATTCAAGAATAAAAAACTAACAGCTGATGTATTGGATGAACTGAACTGTCAGTTTCTTCGCCGTCTGCAAAAAGAAGGACTTGTTACATTAAAATCGCTTTTTATTGATGGAACAAAAATAGAAGCCAATGCAAACCGTTATACATTTGTATGGAGAGGAACGCTCAATTATCATCTTGTGGGATTGTTGGATACCATTGATTCGTTGTATCAGAGGTATAACGTTCTGATTGACGAAAATGAATATAGCGTCAAATACGATATTCCCCATGCTCATATGTTTGTGATTGAAGGAATGGAGAAAGTAAGGGATGTCATTGAAAAGAACCGGAAACGAAAACTGACAAAGCATAAAAAGTTGTCCAATAATACAATCATCGAAATTGACAATTGTTCTCCGTTGGAGATTCTGAAACTCCAGAAAAATCTGCTTCAGATTGCAGAGCAGGAACATATCGCATTTGTTTATGGAAAAGGGAAAAGAAAACCAGAAATCCAGCAACTGTACGAGGAGCTGGAAACCTGTGGTGAACGTCTTATGGGCTATAAGGAATGCTTCGAAATCATGGGAAAAGATCGAAACAGTTATTCCAAAACAGATTTAGAAGCTACATTTATGAGAATGAAAGAAGACCATATGCTAAATGGACAATTAAAAGCAGCATATAACATTCAGATAGCAGTAGAGAATTATTTCATTGTTCAGGCATATGTAAGTAACGATCGGACAGACTATAATACTCTGATCCCGGTCTTGGAGAAACATAAAAAAGCATTTGGAGCTGTCTTGGAAGAAGTTACGGCAGACAGCGGTTATTGTAGTGAAAAGAATCTTCTGTATTTAAAAGAACAGAACATTTCCAGTTACATCAAACTACAGGATCATGAAAGGCGAAAAACACGTGCTTATCTGGAAGATATTGGGAAGTATTACAACATGAAAACACAGATGTTCGAGGATGAGCTTTATTATGTCTGCCATGACGGAAGAGAACTTCATCATATCAGAACAGAGACAAAAGAACAGGCTGGTTACACTCAAACGTTTGAGGTGTATGGATGTTCTGATTGCAGCGGCTGCGAACATAAAGAAAAATGTCTCTATAAATATGATGCTGAAAAAGATGCAGAGAAAAATAAGGTTATGAAGATCAATGAACAATGGGAAGCTTTAAAAGAAGAATCTCATGCAAACATCCAAAGTGAGAAGGGGATTTTGAACCGCCAGATCCGTTCCATTCAAACAGAAGGACATTTTGGGGATATCAAAGAAAATGACGGTTTTCGCCGTTTCAATTACCGGACGGCAAAAAAGGTATATAAAGAATTCATGCTGTATGCAATTGGAAGAAATATAAATAAATACCATCGTTTTCTTCATGATAAGATCAAGAAATTTGAGGGGAAAAGCGAAGAAAAGGCTGCTTAGAAAAAGAGAGCTTTCAAAAAATGCAGTTGAGGGGATTTTGCGCCCTAAAATACATGCATAAAAGAAAAAATAAGAATCTCCTGTAGAAAATCAGGTGTAAAAACACTGATTTTCTACAGGAGATTCTTATTTTAAGATTTGGAAGCTAAAAAACGGTATTAACCGATAACCCCTTCTTTTTTGTTTTGAATTTACTATAGAAAATTCCGATAAATATTTCGTTTTATTAAAATTTCCAATTTGATAGAAAAAAACTTTTTTGTTAGACTGTATTGTGGAAAAAATGAATTACACATGAAAAAGTCAGGAGAGCTGCTTATGGCATTAAATAGTGAAAAACATTCAAAAAAGAATATTGATAAGCATCAGCTTGGACAGTTGACGCGTCAACAGTTACAAGAACTGGAAGAAAAGGAGAAGACCCCGTTTCAAAGGTTTCTTGATTGGGTGATTACCATACTGCCGGCAATCTGTGGCGGAGTTGCCATGCTGGAATATTGGATGCTGCCCAATGAATATTCAAACGAAAGACCATACACATATGTTGGTTTTTTATGTTTCTTTATTGGACTTTATTTCTTATATTTTATCTATGCAGTAATAAAAAAGGCAAGAGGAGATAAAAGCGTTCTGGATACGCTCCGTTATAGAGCTCCGCTTTTTGCCGCATTATTCTTATTGCTGGCAGGATATGATTATCTGACATTGAAGACAGGAATTTTGACACAGCCGTTTATTCCATGTCTGAATTATGTGCTTAATATTGCATGGATTGACCGGGCTTATCTTATTGAGTGTACCTTGCATACACTGAGACTTTTGTTCTTGGGATATTTTTCAGGTGTTGCGCTTGGTCTTGTGACGGGAATTACTTGCGGATATTCTGAGAAAGTAAGATATTGGGTGAATCCGATATTGAAATTTTTAGGACCGATTCCTACTCCGACATGGATTCCGATTGTTATGGTAGTGGCTACCTCCCTTTTTAAAGGCGCTGTATTTATCATTGCACTGGGTTCGTGGTTTGCGGTTACCGTTGCCTCTATGACCGGAATTTCTAATGTAGACCGCGGTTATTTTGAAGCGGCAAGAACGCTTGGAGCATCCAGCAGACAATTAGTGTTCCGTGTGGCAATTCCACATGCAATGCCATCCATCCTTCAGGGCTGCACACAAGCCATGAGTTCTGCCTGTGTGGCAATTACTGTGGCTGAGATGATGGGAGTAAAAGCAGGGCTTGGCTGGTATATGAACTGGGCAAAATCATGGGCGGCATACGATAAGATGTTTGCTGCATTATTTGTAATCTGTATTATTTTTACAATCGTTACAAAAATACTTGACTTGGTAAAACGCCGCGTACTTAGATGGCAGAATGGAGTGGTGAAATAATGACAGAGAGTAAAGTTACTTTAAAACTGGAAAATGTATCAAAAAGTTTTGCGAAAGTCGAAAATGATGAAGTTACTCATGCGTTAAATGAAATCTCACTTACAATGCAAAGTGGAGAATTTATTAGTCTGGTAGGACCTTCTGGTTGTGGGAAGTCTACGATTCTTCGTCTGGTGGCAGGATTGATTTTGCCTACGACAGGTACGATTACTGTGAATGGAGAAGAAATTTCAGAGCCGTCCCCGGAGCGTGGAATGATGTTTCAGAAGGCAACGTTATTTCCATGGCTGACGGTTGAAAAAAATATCGGATTCAGTCTGAAAATGCAGGGGAAATTAAAAGGAAATGAAGATAAGGTGGAGCGTATGCTTAATGTTATCGGATTAGAATCCTTTAGAGATGATTATCCAGAGCAGCTGTCCGGTGGTATGGCGCAGAGAGTAGCGCTTGTGCGTTCTCTTATTAATGAGCCTAGTATTTTGCTTTTGGACGAGCCGTTGGGGGCGTTGGACGCATTTACTCGTATGAATATGCAGGATGAGATTCTGAAGATTTGGCAGGAGAAGGGGCAGCTTGCTATCATGGTAACTCATGATGTAGATGAGGCTGTTTATATGGGAACAAGAGTGATTGTTCTGGATGCAAATCCGGGACGTGTTGTGGCAGATATTAAAGTGGACGAAGCTTTTCCGAGAGACCGTTCTTCCAAAGCATTTGTAGAGTATCGTAATGAAATTCTGAATAAGCTGCATTATGGCGGCAGGGGGAAATAACTTCACTTAATTCAATCCTACAATTATAGAAATGAAAACATTTCTTATAATTTTATGGGTATATAAATATTATAGTTTCAAGGAGGAAAGAATCATGAAATTGAAAAACTATAAGCGATTGGCGGCAGCTGCCCTTGCGGCAGTGATGACTTTATCTTTGGCTGCTTGTGGCACACCGGGGGAACCTTCCGAAGGTTCCAAAGATTCCGGTAAAAAAGAAGCGTCTGCTAATGTAGAGCGCCCGGAGGCTGTCTCAGAGGAAGACTGGGAAGCGATGCAGAAAGAGCCTGTATTTGGCACAGAGATTAATTATCTGTTTAATGGAGGCGCTTGCGTATCTGCAAAATATTTGGCAGAGGTAAACGGTTACTATGAGGAATATGGAATTAATGCAACATATGTAGAAGGTGAATCCGTTGTTCAGACTGTAGGTACTGGAAAATGTATGTGGGGAACAGACCACATTGCGACAATGCTTGTACCAGTAACAAACGGCGTAGATATGACATTCGTTGCAGGCGCGCACATTGGATGTAAATCTATTTTCGTTCCGGCAGATAGTGATATTCAGTCCGTTGCTGACTTAAAGGGAAAAACAATCGCTATCCATGATGGAATTGGTAATTCAGACCAAAACATCTGTTATCGACTGCTTGATGAGTACGGCGTTGATCCGACAAAAGACGTAGAGTTCCTTGATATTGCAGACAGCGCAGCGACTGTAGCGGCAATGGAGAACGGAGAAGTAGATGCTTCTATTTTCTCTGATTATTTTGTACTGTCTCAGTATCCAGAGGAGATGCGTATGGTTTGCTCCATCACATATAGCCCGGAGTTTCAGGATGAGGCTTGCTGTGTAACAGCGATGAACAATAAGTTTATTAAAGAGAATCCTGTTCATGCAAAATATGTTACAAAAGCAATCAAACGTGCCGGAGAGTATGCGCGTTTACATTCTAAGGAAGCGGTTCAGCAGATGTATGATACAGATAAGATGACTGGTGAAGTTGAAGACCAGATGGCGTTCTGGGATTCTCTCCACTTTGGACTTTCAGATGAATTTACAAAGAAAGCACTTCGGGAAATCGCAGAAGATTATGTACGTCTTGGAATTATCGAGAACAAAGATTTAACGGTAGATAAGATTATAGAGATGGCATGGACACCGCTTTGCCCGGATGAAGAAATTGAAGGACTTACAGTGGGCGACCCGGTAGAGCCTGAGGGATTAAAAGTTCCGGTAAAACAGAATGAGAATCCGGTGAAAAAAGAAGGCTTTGGAGAAATTGCAAAGTAAGAAGGATTTTGATTGCATTTTTAGAAAGGCACAGCTTTATAGCGGTGCCTTTCTTGTACGCTCAACCAATAGACAAAGTCTATAAATAGAATTTCTTATTATAAATATCAATTGGCGCATTTTTGCAATGGCAGATATAATAATTCTGTGCGACATTATTTGCATGAAACTGGCAGGATAATAGAAAGGACCGTACAAAATGAGTGATGTTAAAGTCAGTAATGTTTCCTTCTCCTATGCGGGAAGTGACACATTGATTTTGAAAGATATTGATATAGAGGTGTCTGCCGGAGAGTTTGTCTGTATTCTCGGTCAGTCTGGATGCGGGAAAAGTACCCTGCTTCGTCTCCTTGCAGGGCTGGAAAAGCCGACAATAGGAGAGATTACCATGGATGGACAGAAGGTGGAAGGCGCCAATCTTGAGAAGGGCGTCGTATTTCAGGATTACGGTTTATTTCCGTGGATGAAAGCAGGAGAAAATATCATGCTGGCGCTTCGGCAGCGGTTTCCGGGAAAGAATAAAAAAGAGCTGAAGCAGATTGCTGTAGATATGTTGAGGGCAGTAGGTCTGGATGAGTCTGTATATCAGAAGTTTCCGAAAGAATTATCCGGGGGTATGAAGCAAAGATGTGCGATTGCACAGGCGTTTAGCATTGACCCGCCGGTGCTTCTTATGGACGAGCCGTTTGGAGCGTTGGATGCAGTGACCCGGGCAAGACTTCAGGATTTGGTGGCAGAACTTTGGGCAGGACAGACTCCGAAAAAGACTGTGTTTTTCGTCACCCATGATGTAGATGAAGCGCTTCTTCTGGCAAATCGCATTATCGTGCTTGGACAGTCTCCAAGTAATATTATTTACGATTGTAAGATTTCGGAAGAAAATCATCCGACAAGAGCAACACAGTTTGAAAATCCAGAGGTTATGAAACTTCGCAACGAACTGATTCGCCAGATTAACAAAGATGTTGCAAATCGTATTTCTTAATGGTATCAGCGGAAATCCGTTTGATATATAGCATAACATTTCAGGAGGAAAGAGAAAATGAAAAAGAGAATTTTAGCAGGCATGTTAATTCTTACTATGGCATTTGGCCTTGTAGCATGTTCTGGAAAAGGCTCTGAGAGCAAAGAAACGAAAGAAAGTACAGAGGGAAATGCACCGGAGCAGAAAACAGTTCGTTGGAACTATGGAACAAGTGGAAATGTGCTCGTAACAATTGCGAATGAGAAAGGTTACTTCGAGGATGAAGGAATCGAAATCGAGCCGGTTGAGGCAAATGCAAACGCAGATGCCATGACACTGCTTGCTACAGGTAAAGTTGATGTTGTATCTAACGCCGGTACATCTAATCCGCTTCAGCAGATTGCATCCGGTGTAGACATTTCCGTATTCGGCGGACATATGATTGAAGGCTGTATGCCGGTTGTAGCGAAAAAAGGCGCTGAATGGAATGGTATCGAGTCCTTTATCGGTAAAAAAGTTGCTGTAAACCCAAGTTATTTTGCATTTACAGGCGCAGTTATGGACCTTGGATATGACAAGCCTCTGGAAGCGGTTCAGTGGGAAATCTACTCTGATTACAACGATGCTTTGGCAGCAGTTGTACGTGGAGATGTAGCGTATGCGCTGATGGGAACAGGACAGAACCTTGCAGTTCAGGAAATGGCAGCTAACGGCGAAATTGATATCGTAAGCTACCAGAGCGAGATTATGGAAAACTACTCTTGCTGTCGTATGGTTGCACCGACAGACTGGATTAATGACAATCCAAATACTGTAAAAGCAGTTCTTCGTGCATTGCTTCGCGCACAGTCTTACTATGAGACAAACAAAGAAGAAGCAGTTTCTTTACACGCAAAAGCAATTGACGCTACAGAAGAATACGTTGGAGCTTATATGTTAGATGACGAGCATTACTTCGTAAGCGTAGACCCGTTAAAAGACGGTGTGGTTCGTGCATGGGGTATTCTGGATAAAACAGGTTTCTTGGATGCAAATGCAAAAGAAATCAACATCGAAGACCATGTAAATACAACATTATATGAAGAAGCGCTTGCAGAAGCAACCGAAAAGTACGGCAAAGAAGCGCCGGAATTTTATGAGGAAATGGCAGCGTTCTTCGCAGAACATGATAAATAAAACGGATAATCAGGAGATAAGGTTATGAAAGCAATAAAGGAGTTTTTAAAAAAATATTGGATTACATGCTGTATCTTTGCAGGTCTGGTACTGCTCTATGTGTTCCTGACGGCAAATAAACTGGTAAACCCATATTTGTTTCCTTCAACAGATAAGATTAAGACTGCCTTTATTGACAACAAAGATATGATGTTTGGAAATGCAGTGGCTTCTTTTAAGCTGCTCATTCCATCCATTATCTTTTCGCTTTTGATTGCACTGGTGTTAGGAACAATTATGGGAATGAATCAAAGAATCCGTGAAATTCTGCATCCTGTAATTTACGCATTCAGTGTGGTTCCGTCTATTTTATTATCGCCGTTTGTATTGCTGCTGGCGCCTACGCTTTTTTCTGCATCTGTTTTCTTAATCGTTTATAATATTGTGTGGGCAACATTATTTGCGACCATTACCGGGATTATGACAATTGATAAGCGGTATCTGGATAAAGCGCAGACGTTGGAATTAAAAGGAATAAAGAGAGTAACAAAGGTAATTCTCCCGGCGGCTAGTCCGTCCATTTTGGCGGGCTTTGTCAATTCGCTGCGAAGCTCTTTTGTAATGTTAGTTTACGCAGAAATGTATGGAGCTGGCGAAGGGATGGGATATTTCGTGAAGAAATATGCAGAACTTGGAATCTTCGCAAATACATGGGTTGGCTTCGTGTTTATGGTTATTATCCTTGTAGTTGTCATGCAGATATTTGAACAGTTGAAGAAATATTTGCTGAAGTGGACAATGTAGGGAGAGATGTGATAGATAATGCAGGGCAGAGCCTAAAAAAATAATATTTTGAGGAATTTATAAATCTGTCTTGTAAGATAAGAAGAACTATGTTAAGGTAAATGCACCCGAAAGGAGATGATTTCTTTCAGGTGCATTTCAAACATTCTGAAATCTATTTTTCAGTGGAGTATCAGACTCCATTCGTATGGACAGTTTCGTCCGAAAAATCAATGTTTGAAGAAAGTTATCGCGCGGCGAAAATGATGCTTGGCGCGGAGTCTTATTGGAAAGATATTAAAAGCGAAAAGGAGAATGGAGGAATGGATATGTGTAAGGCGTTGGAAGATTTACGTCAGGAAGGAATTGATATTGGAGTAGAGCGTGGAATGAAGCTGGGAGAGGAACGCGGAGTAGAACAAGGTGTGACCCGTTTTATCGAAGCCTTTCAGGAGATGGGGATGTCTTATGAGGACACTGCGAGAAAGTTACAGGAAAAATTCAGTCTGACAGAAGAAGATGCGGAACAGAAAATGAAGGCTTGCTGGAAAGCAGAGTAGAATATAGGGAGCATGAGACCAAGGCGGATGTTGTCCGCCTTGATTTTTTTATGACATTGAAACTTTGTTTCCATGTCATAAAAAGTCTCCGGCAGGATGCGAA
>ENA-OPRR01001374-OPRR01001374.1-human-gut-metagenome-genome-assembly--contig:-NODE-1374-length-20605-cov-3.446034_pt1 | contig 20605 bp, 23 predicted proteins | sample MGYA00241796_ERZ501883 | MGnify/ENA primary metagenome ERZ501883 (study PRJEB25962, sample SAMEA2042406) | human gut metagenome | biome: human gut; feature: human-associated habitat; material: faeces...
GAGAAACATAACGGTGAGAAGTTCCGTGGAAACCATAACGGCGCACACCATACTTCTTGTACAATTCGTAAGGAATAGCATACAGATATGCTCTTTCGGGCATTGTCTGGTGGAATGCTGTGTCGAATACAGCTACCTGAGGTACGCCGGGCATGATTTTTTCGCAAGCGTGGATACCAATCAGGTTAGCAGGGTTGTGCAGAGGTGCCAGTTCGCAGCATTTTTCGATTGCTTCGATAACTTCGGGTGTGATTACAACGGAGTTTGCGAAGTATTCACCACCATGTACTACACGGTGACCAACTGCATTGATTTCGGACATGGATTTTACTACGCCATATTCGCTGTTTGTCAGAGCGTCCAGTACCATTTTTACTGCTACGCTGTGATCTTCCATGTAATCGTTGAAGATAACGTCATCTTTGCCAACAGGCTGATGTTTCAGTCTGGAGCCTTCGATACCGATTCTTTCGCACAGACCTTTTGCCATTACGCTTTCGGTTTCCATGTCGATCAGCTGATATTTCAGGGAAGAACTACCACAGTTTAAAACCAGAATTTTCATTTTTTTCTCTCCTTATTTTTTGTCCGTAGTTGTTATTTGCGGGCAGAACACTGCCATTGTTTCTAATTGGATAAAATTATTTACCCATTACCTGAGCCTGAACGGATGTCAGAGCAACAACTGCAACGATGTCGTTTGCGGAGCAGCCTCTGGACAGGTCGTTAACAGGTTTTGCGATACCCTGCAGGATAGGGCCAAAAGCTTCTGCCTGACCAAATCTCTGAACCAGTTTGTAACCGATGTTACCAGCGTCGATGTCAGGGAATACCAGTACGTTTGCTTTACCAGCAACTGTGCTGTTGGGAGCTTTCAGTTCGCCAACTTCTTTTACGATAGCAGCGTCCAGCTGGATTTCGCCATCCAGTTTCACGTTAGGGAATTTTTCTTTCGCGATTTTTACTGCGTCTACAACTTTTGTTACGTCAGCATGTTTTGCGGAACCCATTGTGGAGTGGCTCAGCATAGCAACTCTGGGTTCTTTGCCGATGAATGCTTCGTAGGATTTTGCGGAATCGCCTGCGATGCAAGCCAGTTCCTGAGGGTTGGGGTTCTGGTTCAGCGCACAGTCAGCGAACAGCAGGATACCGTCATCACCATACTGAGGTGTGTTTGTTACCATGATGAAGAAAGAGGATACCAGTTCTGTGCCAGGTGCTGTTTTCAAAATCTGCAGAGCGGGACGCAGTGTGTCAGCTGTGGAGTGGATTGCGCCGGAAACCATACCGTCAGCAATATCCATTTTAACCAGCATAACGCCCATGAACAGAGGATCGTCCAGCAGAAGTTTTCTTGCTTCTTCCAGAGTCATGCCTTTGCTTTTTCTAGCTTCTGCCAGAGCAGCAACAACTTCGTCCATTTTTTCGTAGTTTTCAGGATCTACAAAGATAGCTTTGGATACGTCAAAGCTGCCAGCAGCTTCCATGATCTTTTCTTTGTTACCGATCAGAACGATGTCAGCCAGTTCGTCTCTCAGGCATTCAGCAGCTGCTTCCAGATTTCTTTTTTCATAAGATTCGGGCAGTACAATTACCTTTTTGTCTGCTTTTGCTTTTGCTTTCATTTCAGATAAAAAATCCACTGTAAAGACCTCCATTTTTAAATAGATAGATTAACTGTTGTCTTTTTTACTGGAAGAATTGACTTCTTCCGTCCCAGGAAAACAAAATTCCCTGATATATATACTGTTTCAAAATCCGCTTTCAATAAAACGGACAGCATATTTATTATAAACAAAAAACGCAGTGTATACAAGTACATCCGCGAAAAAAACGGTAAAAAACCCCATTTTTTCTCATAACTTTTTCCCGCAGGAACGGCAGAAAGCGTAGTCTTTCTCCGCTTTTGCCCCACAATAAGGACAAAAAGCCGTTTCTGTTGGTCTCTCTTCTTCCTCTTTTTGCGCTGCTATTTTTTCTTTTTTGTTCAGCATTTCTTCCAACGGATCCGGTTCTTCTCCCTCTTCTGTAATATCGTAAAGAGAAAAGCGGTTTTCCCCGGTGGCATTCATCAGAGAAATAATGACATTGCTGCCAGCGATTACCACAAAAACCAGTCCCATAAGCACAAATGGCGTTGGTGCGCCGCTTTTGGCCGCAGACACCATCCATACAATGCCGAAAACAACGGCAAAGAGTGAACCAATGGCTCCCTGCAGAGATGAGCCTCTGCCGGGCTTGATACTTCTCATGGGCATCCCCTCCTGTCCTTTTGATTGGTATCAGATGCTTTTTCCATACATATTCTTTCCGCAGATACGGCAGGTTTGTTCTTTGCCCTGCACATTAGCACCGCAGTAAGGGCAAGCTTCATAATTCACCTCTGCATTTAAATAACGTCCCTTTGTGGAAAAATGGTACTTTAACTAATAAAAAGAGCCTGCCAAAACCAAAATTACACTGCATATCCTTGCCGCTGTATAAATGCCATACATACTTTCAGAAGATACTGGCAAACATCTGGCCAGAATAAAAGCCAACAGTTGTAGCGTAATGGCACCAAAAATACAAAGATCAAAAACCAAAGTTAGTTTTTCTCTCCTGTACTTTAACATGATTCATCCCCCTAACATGCAAGCTCCATGAACAGATATTCCCTTTTCACTTCATTCTTTATTTTTCATTACATACATGTTTTCCCCGCAGATTTGGCAGATTTGCTCCCTGCCCTGCACATTAGCACCGCAGTAAGGACATGCCGTCAGCACCATTTCTTTTGGCTCGGATACTTTCTTTCTTCTGCATCCATTCCACAGAAAAACTGCCCCCAGAACCAGTAAAGCCAAACCTGTGACAACAAGAAAACCTTCTATACGAATACTTCCTGCTGCCCCGCTTTCCTGTTCCTGAAACCACATATTTTCCAGTATCAGCAGAAAAATGCCTCCTACCGCCATTGCGAGTCCTTTCAGAACTGACAATATCCTCTCTTTTCTGCCCATAAGCACTCCCCCTTAGGGAATCAGCGGAAATTCCATAAAGAACGTCGTCCCCATGTATTCCTTGCTTTCGATGCGGATACTGCCCCCCAGAACAGATACTGCCGCATTAACCACATCCAGTCCCACACCTCTGCCAGAAAACATGGTGGCACTGCTTTTTGTGGTAAAGCCGGGACGCAACAAAAAAGCATATACTTCGTTGTCTTCATATTCTTCCTCAGCCTTTTTCAGCCAGCCCTTTGCCTTTGCCGCCTGTAAAATGCCTTTGCGGTCTAAGCCGCGTCCATCATCTCGGAAAATAACGAAAACCTGCTGTGCTGTTTTCTGTATCTCCAAGGATATTTCCCCCACAGGGGTTTTCCCCATTTTTTCCCGGTCTTCTGTTTTTTCCAAACCGTGATCCATGCTGTTTTTCAGCATCTGCATCACAGCCATGGTGATCTTATCGTAAATATCTCTGGGCACTTCTGTTTCCGCACCGGAAACCTTCATCAGGAAATCTTTTTCCAAAGCCCGTCCCATGACCGTTGCCAGACGTTCCATCTGTACAACCAGTGCGGAAAGGGAATGAGCTGACGTCCTTTTCGGGTATAAGCAATCTGATAGCTTGGGCCTTCCGGCTCATTATCGCTGTCCACATGGGCAAGGAAATTCTTGATCCGCCGCACCACAGCCCAGCCAAAGTCTGTCACTTCATCATCTGTTTCCATACGGCGCAGTTCCCGCTTCATATAACCGGAAACCATGCGCAGCAGCTGCAGTATGGTCAAAAGATCCTTATCCGCCGGGTGTTCTTCTTCACGCAAATAAGAAAAAAGGTCTTCCGCGCTGTGAGCCGTTTCCGAAAAAGCCGGATAGCCCATCATAGACGCAGAGCCTTTAATAGAATGCATGGTGCGAAAAAGTCTGTTGACTTCATCCTTGGTGATCTCCACCTGTTCCGTACCTGATTTGCTTTCAATAAAACTGTCCAGTCTCTCTATATTTTTCCATGTTTCTTCTACGAATAGATCCTGCAGAAAATCCGGATTTTTTTCAAATCTCTCCATGGTATCATCCTCATTACAATATTCTGATTTTAGTATAGACCGATTCCCTCAAATTTTCCAGAGAAAAATTATATAATTGTTGAAAAATATGTTATACTGCTTTTAGAACTATTTTGCGAAAGGAGCGATACCATTGCGAACGGTTGGAATCATTGCAGAATTCAATCCCTTTCACAAGGGACATCAATATATTTTGGAAAAAGCAAAGGCACACACAGACTGTCAGCGTGCCATGGTGGTCATGAGCGGCAGTTTCGTCCAGCGGGGGGAACCGGCGTTTTTCGACAAATGGACAAGGGCAAAATGTGCCCTTCTCAACGGCGCTGACATGGTGTTGGAACTGCCTGTCCTTTTTGCGGCAGCAAACGCGGAAATCTTTGCCATGGGCGGTGTGAAAGTCCTGGAAGATACAGGCATGACAAATGCTCTTTGTTTTGGCTCCGAAAGCGGCGATCTGAAAGCCCTTCAGGAAGCGGCTAAAATTATGACAAACGAAACAGAGGAATTTCAGCGGCTTCTGAAAGCCGGACTGGATGAAGGCATGTCCTATCCTGCGGCGAGAGCGAAGGCACTGGAAACAGTTTCTCACATCAGCAGCGAGATTATTTCCCGTCCCAACCACATTTTAGGTCTGGAATATTTAAAAGCACTGGACAGACTGGGCAGCAACATCGAGCCATGCACCATTCGCCGGAAAGGCAGTCAGTACGACGATCCTTCTCTGACAGGAGAATTTGCTTCTGCCGCTGCCATCCGCAAAGGCATTCTGGAAGAAAACGCCACAGAAGCCTTTTTACAGGTACCGGAAAACATCGTAGACCTGCTGACAAAAGAAATTTCTCTGGGAACTGCTCCCGCATCCATGGATGAGCTGGCAGGTGCCCTCCATTATAAACTGCGCACCACTTCCGCTGAACAAATCCATGACATTCTGGAAGTGACAGAAGGGCTGGAAAACCGTATTTTACGCGCCATTGACAACGAGTTCTTCATGAACGACATCATTGAATACATCAAAACCAAGCGGTATACCCGCACCAAAATACAGCGGATTCTGGTACATATCCTGCTGGATATTCGAGCAAAGGAAGTGGATTATTTCCTGAGTCAGAACCATCTGCCTTACATCCGTGTTCTGGGATTCCAGAAAGACAATGCGGACATTCTGGGAGAACTGACAGAACGGGCAAAATGCCCTGTGCTGACCAATCTGAAAAAAGCGCCGGAAATTCTGGACGAAGACGGACTCCATTTGCTGGCGCTGGAAAAACTGGCAACAGATTTACAGGCATTGGCAGCCCCAAACCCTCTTTACCGTGCGCCAAACAGGGATTTTACCACTCCCATGGCAATCGTTTAAATCAAAAAACATGAAATCAAAAAAACAGACATAGACTGGTATCAACAAGCATTGCAAAGGATGATCTTTCATGATCGCACGCCTGCTGACCATCTGTGTCTGTTTTTTCATATTTGCCCTTTTGCGGTATCCCGCAGCCTTGACAGAAGCCGCCGCCGGAGCCTTTTCTCTTTGGTTTTCCAGCGTTCTGCCATCTTTGTTTCCTTTTCTGGCTGCCATCGGGATTTTACTGCGGATGGGCGCGGCAGAAAAACTGGGGCGGCTTTGTGCGCCACTGACAAAACCCCTTTTCTCCCTTTCCGGTATCTGCGCCTTTCCCCTTGCGGCAGGCCTTCTTTCCGGCTATCCTGCTGGTGCAAACACCGTAGCACAGTTATACGAACAACAGCGGATTTCTTTATCAGAAGCGCGAAAAGTCCTGTTGTTCTGCAATGCCCCCGGCCCATTATTTGTATTGGGTACAGCCGGTACAACTTTTTTCGGCAGTCCCGCATTGGGTTACGCCATGCTGCTAGCGGTCTTTGTGGGAACCATTCTTACGGGCATTTCCTATCGTTCCATTCCAACAGATTCCAGCAGTCAAATGCCCATTTTTCCGGCACAAAAAAAAGAGCCTTTCTTTTTGCTCTTTTCCTCTGCTGTGAAAGACGCCCTTTTGACTTCGGCACAAATCGGCGGCTTTCTGGTATGTTTCTGTGTTTTGCAGGAAGGACTTGCCCAAGCGGGCTTTTTTGATTTGCTTTCCAACGTGCTGTCTTTTCTGCCTGTTTCTCCAGAATTTTTGCAGGCATTTTCCGGTGGTCTTCTGGAAATGACAAAGGGCATCCATGGTGTTTCCCTATCCCCTGATAGTCTACGTCTGCGAGCATCGGCTGCGGTTTTTCTGCTGTCTTTCGGCGGTTTCTCCATTTCCGGGCAGATTTTAGGGGTTCTGCGGAATGTGCCCATAAGCCCTTTTTCCCTGTTATCCGCCAAAATACGACAGGCATTCTTTTCTGTGCTGGTTTTTCAATGCTTCTACTTTCTGGCAGAAACACAAGCACAAAAAGCAGTTCCCGTATTTTCCACACATACGGCAACTGCTTTTCCGACACTTTATGGGCTTTTGTCTGTTCTCCTGCTATGCAGTCTATTATTGGAAAGACAAAAGTAAATTATTTGCTCATGCGCAGTTCCTGAATGTTTTCACCCAGTACATTCAGAGTCTGTGCGAAGTAATCGTCTGTCTTCATGCTTTCGCTGTAAACAACGGCTTTCAGCTCTTTCAGCTTATTTTCCGCATCGCTCAGTACGCTTTCGGAGTATTCCATAGCGCCCAGACGCATTTCTTTTGCTGTTTTCTTTGCGGATTCGATGATGTTTGCAGCCTGGTCATAAGCCTTTTTGGTCACTTCGTTATCATCGATCATACGCACCAGACGTTCTTCCGCATTTTTCACGATTTCGTCTGCTTCTTTCTGTGCGTCGATGAGGATTTTATTGCGTTCTTCGATAACCCATTTGGACTGTTTCAGTTCGTTGGGCAGTTTCATGCGGATTTCGCTGATGATGTCGTAAATTTCTTCTTTATCCACAGAAACTTTATTGCTGAATGGTACGGCACGGCTGCTGTCCATGATTTCTTCCAGTTCATCCAATAATTGTAATACAGAATCCATTGATGTTCCCTCACTTCTTATATTTTTCTATAACAAACGGTTGTATCTCCTTGGGCACCATAAAGTCAATGTTTCCGCCGAAAACGGCAACCTCTTTGGCATTGGTAGAACTGAGGGACAAATGTTCCTCATCAGCCGCAAGGAAAATCGTTTCGATATCTTTTCCAAGTTTTCTATTGATCAAATACATCTGGTATTCCGCCGCAAAGTCAATGGCATTGCGCAGGCCGCGGACAGCGACTGTGGCGCCGATCTCTGATGCAAAGTCTGCCAGAAGTCCTCGAAAAGAGGCTACTTCCACATTTTCCAGATGCTTTGTCACCATTTCCAAATGTACTTTACGTTCTTCGACGGTGAACAAAGAATGTTTATTGGGGTTTTCCAAAACCGCCACCACCAGGCAGTCAAAGAGTTTGGACGCGCGTTCGATGATGTCCAAGTGTCCCAGTGTTACCGGGTCAAAACTGCCGGCATAAATTGCTTTTCTCATGTTGCTGATTCCTCCAGACGCAGAAAAGTAATGACTGTCGTCTTGTAGTTTTTTTCACGGTCTACATACAGACCTTTGATAGGTGCCAAAGGGATCTGGGCACTGCGTTCCACAATGACCATACCTTCCGGTGCCAGAAGCCCGCCGGAAACGATTTTTTCCAGTGTAGGTTCTGCCAGACCTGCCGCATAAGGCGGGTCCATAAAAATAATATCAAAGGTTTCCTGTTCTGCCGACAGCTGTGCAAGTCCTGTCAGCACATCACTTTTGATCAGGCGTGCCCGTTCCATGAGTTTGGTATGGGTCAGATTTTCCGTAATGACTTTCTGACACTCTGCCGCCTGTTCCACAAAAACAGCTGTGTCCGCGCCTCGGCTCAAAGCCTCGATGCCAATGGCCCCACTGCCCGAAAACAGATCCAGAAATCTGGACTCTGGCAGATCAAAGGCAATGATATTAAACAATGTTTCTTTGATTCTGTCCGTTGTGGGACGGGTATTGAGCCCCTCAATGGTTTGCAGTTTATGCCCTTTAGCGGCACCGGCGATGACACGCATACTTTCTCACCTTTCAGACCGATTTTTTTACATACAGCCATAGTATAACAAATAAATCCCCAAAATACAATAATAAACTCTTTACAAATCCAAACTTTTCCCTTCAAACCAAGCGGAAAGTCTGCTTTTGAGATGGGCGTTTTCCTCCTGTTCCAGCTGGGGGTCTTTCCGCAGCAAATCCCCTGCCGCCTGCTGGGCTTCCTTCAGAATTGCCATATCCCGATACAAGTTGGCAATCTTCAGCTCTGGCAGACCATGCTGTCTAGTACCGAAAAACTCGCCGGGGCCTCTCAGCTTCAAGTCCATTTCGGAAATGACAAAACCGTCTGTGGTCTTTGTCATGGTCTGCATACGTTCCACAGCAATTTTCGTTTTCGCATCGCTGACCAAAATACAGTAGGATTTTTCAGAACCACGTCCCACACGTCCCCGGAGCTGATGAAGCTGCGCCAGACCAAAACGCTCGCTGTTTTCAATGAGCATAACCGTAGCGTTGGGCACGTTAATACCCACCTCAATAACCGTTGTAGAAACAAGAATATCTGTATTCCCTGCGGCAAAAGTATCCATGATTTCCTGTTTTTCTGCTGCTTTCATTTTCCCATGGACACAGGCGATTTTACATTCCGGCAGAGCTCCTTTCAGCTTCTCTGTATAGTCCAGAACATTTTCCACTTCCATTTTTTCATTTTCCTCGATCATGGGACAGATCACGTAAGCCTGTCTGCCTGCCGCCGCTTCTTTGCCCAAAAAAGCATAAATCCGCTGGCGATAAGAAGTATTGACGCCAATAGTGTCGATCTGCTGTCTGCCGGGGGGCAGTTCGTCGATGATGGAAATATCCAGATCCCCATAGAGAATCAATGCCAATGTACGGGGAATGGGTGTTGCCGTCATGACAAGGACATGAGGATTTTCCCCTTTCTCTGCCAGCATACTTCTCTGGCGCACACCGAAACGATGCTGTTCGTCGGTAATGACCAGACCGATTTTGTGATATTTCACGCCTTTTTGAATGACCGCATGGGTACCCACAATCATTTTGGCTGTACCATCTGCGATTTTTGCCAATGCTTCCCGTTTTTCTTTGGCTTTCATACTGCCTGTGAGCAAAGCTACTTCAATACCTAATGGCACAAACAATTCTGTAAAAGATTTCCCATGCTGCTCTGCCAGCACTTCCGTAGGCGCCATGAGCACTGCCTGATATCCGTTTTGGATTGCCCAATAAGCCGCTGCCATGGCAACAGCCGTTTTCCCGCTGCCTACATCCCCTTGTACCAATCGGCTCATGATTTTACCGCTGGCCATACCGGCAGCAATTTCCGATAATACTTTTTTCTGGGCATTTGTCATGGAAAAAGGCAGGCTTTTCTGGAATTCATCTATGGCTTCTGGATGTTCCATAACAATGCCGCTTCCTCTGCCCAAAAGCTCTTCCCTTAGAGAAAAGAGAGCTGTCTGAAGCAGGAAAAATTCTTCAAACACCAGACGACGGCGGGCATCATAAAAGGCTTCTTCTGTACGGGGAAAATGGATATTGGTCTGAGCAAAATTTTTTTCTGCCAGATGGTATTTTTTTCGTATCCATAAGGGCAGTTCTTCCGTCAATGTGCCACTGACCTGTTTCAAGGCCTCCTCCAGATAGCTGCGGAGCATTTTCTGGGAAATGCCATCTACGGAAGGATAAATAGGCACGATACGTCCGCCGGCGAAATTGTCTTTGATGGATTCATATTCCGGTGACACAATTTCCCGTCGGTTATATTTTTTCTGCATCCTGCCTGTAAACAGATAAACTTCACCAGACTTCAGTGCGGTTTTCATATAAGGCTGGTTATACCACAAGAGAGTGATTTCATCCGTATCATCAAAGACCTGCAAACGGGTAAAGGTCAATCTCCCCCTCCGTCCTGTCTGTCCCTCGCCTTTCACTCGTGCCAAAAAGGTATTTTCATCTGTTTCGGATAAATCTGCAATCTTGGTCAGACGACTCCGGTCTTTATAATCTCTGGGGTAATGTTCCAGCAAATCTCCAATGGTTTCAATACCCATGCGATGCAGTTTTTTCGCTCGCTGTTCGCCTACATTCTTCAGTTCTGTAATGGGGCTTGTCCGCTCCATGCCCTCACTTCCTTTCGCAAGAAAAAGGCGTTGGATACCAACGCCTTAAGTCTGTCTGTTTTTATTCCACAGAAATGATATAGTAATACAGCGGCTGTCCGCCCATCTGCAGTTCCACTTCGCAGTCGGGATATGTTTCTTCGATATATGCCGCCAAAGCTTCCGCATCTTCTTCTGTCACATCTGCGCCATAATAAACACTGATCATTTCGCTTTCGTCTGTCACAGCTTCTGCCAGCAGTTCTTTGGTGCTTTCCGCAATGTCCTTGCCTACAACGGCAATGGAGTCATTGAGCATACCAAGAATATCGCCTTCGTGGATTTCCTTGTCCCCGATGGTAGTTTCTCTGACTGCATAAGTCACTGTTGCGGTTGTCACTGCTGTAATGGCTTCTTTCATTTCTTCTGCCATTTCTTCCGGATCTGCGCCTTCTTCGTAACAGAACATAGCGCTGATGCCCTGAGGAACAGATTTTGTGGGAATCACATACAGCTTTTTGTCCTCAGACAGTTTTGCCGCCTGTTCCGCTGCCAAAATGATATTTTTGTTGTTCGGCAGAATAAAGATATGATCCGCGTTGATCTTATCCACCGCGTTGAGGATGTCTTCTGTGGAGGGGTTCATGGTCTGTCCCCCTTCGATGACTTCATCCACACCCAGATTATGGAAGATGGCTGTCAAACCGCTGCCTGCGGAAATGAAAACAAAGCCAATATCCTTTTTGGGACGTTCTTCCTGCACAGGCTGTGCTGCCCGTGCCTGTTCCACAGGTGTTTTCTTTTCAGATGCGGTAAAGTCAATAATATTGTTATGCTGTTCCCGCATGTTGTCGATTTTCAGTCCACTGAGGCTGCCAATGGTCAAGGCTTTTTCCAGTGCCAGACCGGGATGGTCTGTATGGACATGGATCTTGATGATCTCATCATCGCTGACACAAACAATGGAATCCCCAATGGTACCCAGATAGGATTTCAGCTGCTGCATAGTGGCGTCATCGGGATTTTTCACATTGATGAAAAATTCTGTGCAGTATCCAAAAGTAATGCTTTCATTATCCACGGAAGCCAGTGCCGCATATTCTTTTGCGGTCTGCTGGGTAGGTTCTGCCACCTGCAAAGCTTGTTCAGAATTGATATGCTTCAAAGCGCCTTCCAGAATGTACAGCAGACCACGACCACCAGCGTCTACAACACCTGCCTCTTTCAGTACAGGCAGCATATCCGGTGTCTGGTTCAGCACATCATGGGCATGTTCCAGAACCGCTTTCAAAAAAACTTCAATGTCGTCTGTTTTTTCGGATTCTGCCACAGCTGCTTCTGCACAAGCTCTTGCCACAGTCAAAATGGTACCTTCCTTGGGCTTCATAACCGCTTTGTATGCAGTTTTCACACCCTGTTCCATGGCTGAGGTCAGTTCTTTTACCCCAGCTTCTTCCAAACCTTCCAGACCTTTGGCAAAGCCACGGAGAATCTGAGAAGTGATAACACCGGAGTTGCCTCTCGCACCGCGCAGCGCACCGCCGGAAGCACGTTTTGTCACTTCATCCACCCGAAGGGCATCGCCTTTTTCTGTTTCTCTGGCAGCTGCCAGCATAGTCAAAGACATATTGGTTCCTGTATCGCCATCAGGCACAGGGAATACATTCATTGCATCCACAGCCTGCTTATTTGCATGCAGTTCATTTGCGCCTGCCACGATCATTCTCTGCAAACGCAGGCCGTTTAATTTTGTAACACTCACTTGATGGTTCCTCCTTGTTTCTTATCCGTCGACACGCACGCCGTCCACAAAAATGTTAACGTCGTCTACGGCCAGTCCCGTATATTCTTCTACTGAATATTTCACCGTGCTGACGATATTATCCGCAATGGCGGAAATGTTGGTGCCATATTCCACAATGATATGCAGATCAAAGCTGACTCTGTTGGCATTGACCTGCATCTTGATGCCTTTTGTCAGACTTTCCAGCTTCAAAAGCTGAACCAGTCCATCTTTGACATTCTTGGCAGCCATACCCACAATGCCGTAACATTCAATGGCCGCATAGCCTGCAATTCTTGCAATGACTTCATGGTCAATGCTGATTACGCCATATTCGTTTTCCAGTTTCGCTGTCATATATTACAACCTCCAATCTGTATTTGTTGGAACATATTCATGTTGCTGCAAACTTATTTGCATAGTTGCTTATATTATACCATCAAACCCTGTTTTTGAGAAACCTTTTTTTACATATTAAGAAATGCGTCTGTTTTTCTTATGTTTTTTACAATAAAAATTACCCTTGCATATACGCTTTCATTCATAGAAAATGTTATTTTTTTGCAAAAAAATGCATATTCTTTTATACAGAGCCTGTTTTTTCGTTTTTCCACTTGCATTTTTATGGAAAATTTAAGATAATAAAAGACATGCGAAGAAATTTGAGAAAATGGAGGGCACGAAAATGCCGCAGTTACAACGACTCAGCCTGAAAGCACAGGTTTACGAAATCATCAGACAAAAAATATTGCAGCAGGAATATGCATTGGGCGAAAAAATCAATATTGATACCGTGGCAGATGAACTGAAGATCAGCAATTCTCCCATTCGAGAAGCTCTGATGATGCTTTCTCAAGACGGACTGATCGAAATGGTACCAAACAACGGCGCTCGCGTCATTTCCTTTTCCGAAGAAGGTTTTCACGAAATCGCTTCTTCTCTTTATGTAGTTCTTTATGGTGCCTATGACCTTTGTGTCAGACAGGGAACCATTGATCAGGTTGCCCAGGAAATGGAACATTATCTGTCATTGCAGCAGAAATACTATGACGAAGGCAATGTTCCCGAAACCGTAAAATATGCGCTGCAGTTCGATAAGTGTATCGTAACAGGAACCAAAAACTCCTATTTGATTTCCATGTATGAACACATCGAAGATATTTTCTATCTCATGGCACTGCACAGCAACCAGAGAGGCGAAGATGACCGTCACAACAACTTCACAGAACACAAAATGATCCTCAAAAGCATTCAGGAACATGATGCAGCGGCTCTGCACAAATGGCTTGGGATTCATTACGACAAACATCTGTAAACCAAAACATATGACCATACAAAAAGGGCATTTCCCATGGAGGGGAAAACGCCCTTTTTTTCATGTGTAACAGGATTTCCTCCCATCACTTCGTTTCTTTATTTCACACTTTCCGGTTCTTCCAAAACCAAAGCATAATCATCGACAATCCAATAATAAGGATCATACAGCTCCAGTGTCACTGTTTCATTGGTACTGCCCACCAATGTATAAAAACGGAATTTGCCATCCTCGTCTGGATAAATTTGCTGGGGATGTCCATCCAGACTGCCCTTTACTTCCATAAATACACCGTAAAGCTGGCGTTTGCCTTCATTAGGCGTGATGGTATAAGTGATTTCCAGATCTTTTGCTTCCGCAACAATTTCCTCACCGGCTGCATTTTGTCCAGACAACTCGATTCTCTCTCCTTTTACCCTTTCAAATGTGACTGTACCATAAGGAAATTCCACCGTCTGGTCAAGAGCACGGATAGATTCTGGCATAGGAATTTCCACGGTTTCCCGCTCTTTTCCCACGCCTGTCAAAGGTGACATATGGAATGTAATTGGAAAATCTTCCGCTGTGCCTTCCAGCAACATCCGTCTGCCGTTTTCCACCGCTTCTTGTCCTCTGTAACGAAGTCTGTCACCGTCTTTATTTGTCACATAAAGCATGTCTTGAAAATTCTCCTGTGTAATGCTGTTAAGAGTTCTGCATCCATAAGGCATAGCCCTCAAACGGAACATGAAATCATCATCAAAATCAGGCAATGTTGCATCAGTGAGCACATAATATTCCAACCAAATGCCCTGCTCTGCCACATCCGCTTTGGCTGTGATTGTAATATCGTTTTGCGTCTGGCTGGCGCCGATATTTTCCGGCTGTTCTTTACCAGTATTGGCAATCAGACGGAAAGAGAGTGTATTTTCCAGTCCGGCAATATGCACTGTATAAGTTTGTTCAAGATTTTTCACATATCGCTGATAATCTCTCCGATACCGCGTAATCATGTAGGTATCATTTTCATCCTCTGATGTAACCCCTTTACTAGGTGCCGCCATATCGTGTTCTTTCCCGTCATACTCCATGGTGAGTGCGTACATTTCCTCTAACTTGTCATATTTATCCGGAGAATCGTTTTCATATTCCTCTCGTGTCAATTCTGCCAGATTTCCCGTCATTACCACTTCCAAATTGACTGCGTGGTTTTCCGCATACACATTTTTCAGCCGGACATGAATATCATTTTCTTCAAATTCTCCATTGATGATTTCCGCTTCATAATAAATATTTTCTTCTTCATCCACATACATGCCTGCCCCCGGCAGATAATGGAACAGCCGCTCAAAAGCCGCCTGAATCGGCTCTCTGCCCACAACGCCCAACACTGCCACAAGAGAGATGATCGCTGCCACAATCTGTTTCCGGCTGAAGCGTTTCCGTTCTTTTTTCATTTTCCCAAGTGTCTGTTTTTCAATTCTTTTTTTGGTAACTTCGTCTACTTCCGGTAAAGTTTCCGGCAGGTATTCCGCCAGATCTTTTTCTTCCAGCTGATCCAACATTTCTTCCCATCACGCTTCATAACAGACACCTCCTTCCAAGATGGCTTTTACCTTTGCCAAACTGCGCCGTATTTTCTGGTTTACGGTGTTTTCCTGCAAGCCATACACTGCGGCAATCTTCTTTGATGGATACCCGAAGTAATATTTCAAAAGCAATATTTTTCCATCTGGATCACCCAAAGCTCGAACCGCATCCAGCAAAATTTGGCGATCTTCCTGCTGTTCCAGTGTATCTACCGCCGTAATTTCTTCCTGCAAAGGCAAGGTTTCTTTTCCTGCCAGCTTACGCCAACGGTCAACAGCTTTTCTGCGGGAAAGGACTGCCAAAAATCCCTTGATGCTGCCCCGTTCCAGATCAATGGCTGTATATTGATGATAAAATGCCAGAAATACATCACTGACACATTCTTCGATTTCCTCAGCAGAAAAATCCGCCAGTTTCTGTTTAACGATGTAATAACATAGCCCCATATATTCTTTCATGACTAGACGCATGCCGTTTTCCTTCTTTGGGCTGGATACGATAAATGATTTCCATCTCTTTGATACTTTCTCTATGAGTAGGATGTATCTGAACCTGTTCCAATGTCACCGTGCCATAAGGGAAGTCAATGGTTTTCTCCAATTTTTCACTGGTTTCCGGTATAGGAATTTTCAATGTTTCTCTTTCCTCTCCAATACCCGTAAGGGCAGCCTGATAAAATGTCAAAGGAAAATCTTCTGCTGTGCCTTCATAAAGAATTCGCTCACCGTTTTCCACATCATCCCGGAAATAAAGATCCTTAGGATACAGAATTTCTCCTTTGCAGTTCTTCAAATATCTTTGCTGATAATATTCCGCTTCAGGCACATCATCCCACCGAAAATAACCATAGGGTATGGTAATCATAGAAAATCTATGTTCCGTATCTGTTTCTGCCACTGTTTCATCACTCAAGACATAATATTCAAACCAGATGCCTTCATCGGTTACTTCCGCACCAGCTGTGACTGTAATGCCATTCTTTGTCTGGCTGGCACCGATATTTTCCGGCTGAACCATACCAGTATCCGGCAACAATGTGAAAGATAATACAGAATCAAAGCCAGCAATATGAACCTCATAAGTCTGGGCAGGGTTTTCCACCTGAACTTCATATCCCATGGAAAACTGCGGCACCTGTTCCTCTTCTGTTATCCAAGATGACTTCTTTGCAACAAGTATTTGTTCTGTCCCGCCATAAAAAAGTACCGTCTGGTATCTTTCTTTCAGAAAAACATCCGGACTGTTTTCCATCTGTTCTTCCAAAATACCTTCACTCAAATCGTCTCCATGGAGTTCCACTTCCAGTTTCACCATCTGATTTTCACCATAGACATTTTTCAAACGCACCTGCACACCATTTTCCTCAAAATGATCTGTCACCATTTCCGCCCGATACATGGTATTTTCTGTATCGTTGGTATAGATTCCAGCCCCTGGCAAATAATGGAATAATTTTTCAAAAGCCGCCTGAATGGGTTCTCTGCCCACAATACCCAAAATTGCTACCAGGCAAATCACCGCCAACGCAATCTGCTTTCGGCTTATACGGCTTCGTTCTTTCCGAATCCTTCGTAATGTCTGTTTTTCAATTCTCTGATAGATAGCATCATCCATGTCCAGCAGACATTCCGGTAGGAAATACGCCAATTCCTTCTCTTCCCACATGTCCAGTATTTCTTCCCAATCAGCCTTCATGGAAAGCACCTCCTTCCAGAATTGTTTTTACCTTTGCCAGGCTGCGCCGCACTTTCTGGTCTACGGTATTTTCTTTCAGCCCAAATATTTCCGCAATCTTCTTTGTGGGATAGCCGAAATAATATTTCAGTATCACAATCTTTGCATCGGGATCTCCCAGCGCCAGCACCGCATCCAGCAAAATCTTCCGTTCTTCCTGCTGTTCCAAAGAATCCGAAGCCGTGAAATTCTCCTGCAATGGCAAAGTTTCCTTCCCTGCCAATCTGCGCCAACGGTCAATGGCTTTTCGGCGGGCAAGCACCGAAAGAAATCCTTTGATGCTGCCCCGCTCCAGATCTATGGCTGTATATTGATGATAAAACGCCAGAAATACGTCGCTGACACATTCTTCCACTTCCTCCTGCGGAAAATCCAATAATTTTTGTTTCGCGATGTAATAACACAAAGCTGCGTATTGTTTCATCACCAAACGTATGCCGTTTTCTGGATTTTGCCGCAAAACTTTTAGCAGTTCTCTATCCTCCATCATCCTTCCCCCTTCTTCCTGTATGATAACATCTTCCCTCCATTTCTTCCAAAATCCTGCTACACCCTACCATTCGCTAAAAGATAAGTTATTCTGACAATAAATTTTATTTTTTTCATGTTATCAGAAAAAAGAAAAGCCGGAAGTATTTTTCTTCCGACTTTTTCATTGATTCAGCATCCCAAAAAATAGCGAATTTCCCGTTTTCACGCCTCTTGTTCATTCTTTTTGGAAATTTCCTCAGGTACCGTATACCATCCATCAAAATAAATGAAAATATCCGTCGAACACATAGGACGGAAATAATCCAGAATTTCCAAAAACATTTCCGTAGAGAGGATATCCGTATAAACAGTAACGGACACAGACAAGCCATTCTGGTTTTCTCCACTCCATTTCATAGAAGAAATCTTCCAAAAATGCTTTCCTTCTGCCGGCCCTCGGAAAACCCAAGGTTTCTGCGAATTTTCCCGGCAAACCATACAGGAATAAGTTCCATCCGTTAAACAATAACGGATTTTGGGGCCATTTTCTTTTTCAAAGACCAAATAACTACAAAGGCTTTTTCCGTTGCCGTATGTAATCTTTCCGATCGATGACATATCCTTTTCCCAAAACTGATGAAGTTTAGATGGCAAATCCATGGTCTCTGTTTCCGAAAGAGGTTCCATCTCCAATAATTCCCCATCATAAAAAGATGTAATGTCTCTTTCGGAATGTTTTTTCTTGATACAGGACAGCCCATTGGTTTCATCATACTCAAAATCTGTAATCATCATCGATGGCATTTTGTGTGGAGGCGTCTGTTTTTCTGTCAAGCGTATTAAGTTACCTTTTTCATCATAGGTAAACCGTTTGCTATATCGATAATCACCTTCTGCAAATCTGCCTATCACATCCCAATATCTTTCATAACGCCAAAGGAGCGCCCAGCAGTGTCGTAAATATTTACAATAACTCCATCCGTAAATACTTTTTTCTCTGCGTTTTTCGGTACTTTCCATGCCAAAATCTCTTTTTTCGTCTGTTCCAATCAGACTTTGTCATTGAACGTTTTCTGCTCATCTCTGACCTTCAACTTTCTGTTATTCCAAAATATGTACCAGATCCGCGGAAATATGAACGGTTTTTGTAGATGCATCCCAACTGATTTTCCCATTATCCCAGAACATCACCATATCCCGCAAAGGCAGGAATGCACGTCCGTCTTTGATTTCCAGAGGTGTATTTAATATCACTTTATCACCATTTCTCTTGGCTTCTTTTTCTCCGGCAGTCAGACGATAGGTAGTCATACCGCATAGAATCAAAGCTGTTTTTGACTGTCCGTCCCAAAGCACTTTTTTCTGCACTTCTTCCGGCAGATTTTCCACCAAAGCACGCATGGGAAGCATGGTATATCCTGCGTCATTGATATACGCAGGAACGTCCAACGGATAGGATTTTCCATTGACCTGCATGGTATCTGCACCAATGGTCACATCTATGGTACATGGCACTTCTTCCACTTCATGTTTTAAATCAGGACTAAGGTACAAATAGATCAAGTCCTCTACAAACAATTGATCCTCCTGGTCTGCAAACAGATTATTTTCATACTGGTTTCCGCCCAATGCCACCACCGAAATTCCTTGCCCCACTTTTTGGTTTCCTCTGTCATCCAGATAAGTCACTTCCAGCGTAATTGCGTCTTTTGTCAACGGCACTGTAAAAACGTTTTGCAAATCTTTCTCATAAACCTGCTTTGCTTGAAAATTCTCCCATTCCACCAATGAACCTTTGAAATATTCCGAGGTACCCTTTGTCTTCCATTGCTCCGTATCCACCATTGCCAGATACAGATTCTTTCCTTGCGCTTCTTTGGGCACAGTCAATTTCGTATATCCAACCAAAATGCTGCGTGCATAAATGGAATACATCTTTTTGTATGCCGATGCTGTGCCATTTCCGTAAGCCGATTCCCATCTGCCGTTCTGTGCTGGATTACTTGCCCCAAAAGCCGTCACAGAAAACGCCATAACTGCCGCAAGAGTCAACGCCATGCATCTTTTTTTCATCATCTTCCCCACCTTTCCTGTATATTTCCCCTTTCATATTGGTTTGCGCATCAATTCATTATACACAAACAACAAGCTGTATCTTCCCGTCCAGCTCTATCACTTCTGATTCATCCTTCCACATCAATTTCATCATATCCAAAGGAATGTAAATACGCCCGTCTACAATTTCCGGTGTCGCCATAAAATAAAATTTTTGCCCATTTACGGAAACATAATTTTGCCCAGCTGTAAAGATATATTCTTTTTCATTTTTGAAAACGTGAAAAGATTTGTCCTTACTATTCCACTGCCATTCCATCCCCCCACGTCTGGAAAATTCCTCTATCCAAAAACGCCCTGGTATCATATATGTTCCGTTTTCCTGACGATATGTAAACATTTTTTGCATCAAAACATCACTTTTTTCCACATATTCCTTTTCTTCAATATTCCATGAAGATGCATGCCATACCGCATCCGGCGTATCTCTCGGCATTATTTTCATAAATGGAATTGTTTTCGCGTTCTTCATATCCTTATTTTCTGATACACGCAGTACCAAATCTGTTTTTTCCTTTAAACCTGTTTTCGGCAGTGACCAATCCATTGTAATTTTAGTCTGCATATCCGTTCCTGTTACAGCAAAGGAATTATCTGATAAATATTCTATTTCTCCATCTTTTACATCATAAATATCCAAAAAAGATTCTCCGTCAGCAGTCATTGACGGATCAACCGGCGCTTCCAAAGCAAAATAAAGTGTTTCGTCTTCTGCCCCCAATGGCCAGCGAATAATCAACTCTCCCTGCGGAAGACAGCGATACCCCATATGGTGATACTGACTCATATACATGATACGAGTTTTTTCTTCATCATTCCCAATGCTGATTTCACCAGTGATGCCAGCACCATTCATTCCCAATGCAACAGATGGAAATGTTAAAGAAGCCAAAATCGTCATTAATAGTACTTTTTTCATAAACACACCTCCTATTTCTAATCATATTCTAACAAAGAATATAGGCTTATTCCATTACAGGGATGTGACAAATTTTTCAATATTCTTAAAAAACATAAAAAAAGAGCCTGATAATCAGACTCTTTTGACTAGGGTAGCAGGATTCGAACCTGCGAATGACGGAATCAGAATCCGTTGCCTTACCGCTTGGCGATACCCCATTATAAAAGCTATTTCGCTTTCTTTTTTTTGAGACCTGGGCTAGCTGGATTCGAACCAGCGAATGCAGGAGTCAAAGTCCTGTGCCTTACCGCTTGGCGATAGCCCAAGAAGGTGGATAAAGGGATTCGAACCCTTGGCCTCCAGAGCCACAATCTGGCGCGCTAACCAACTGCGCTATACCCACCATATGGATTATGAGAAATCTCATAACCACTAACGTGCTCGAAGGGATTCGAACCCCCGACCCACGGCTTAGAAGGCCGTTGCTCTATCCAGCTG
>ENA-OPRR01001378-OPRR01001378.1-human-gut-metagenome-genome-assembly--contig:-NODE-1378-length-20555-cov-3.477610_pt1 | contig 20555 bp, 10 predicted proteins | sample MGYA00241796_ERZ501883 | MGnify/ENA primary metagenome ERZ501883 (study PRJEB25962, sample SAMEA2042406) | human gut metagenome | biome: human gut; feature: human-associated habitat; material: faeces...
GATAATATGGATAAATCAAATAATCAAAAGAACTGTAAACATGACAGAGAATAATCTCTAAACAAAATTGATTAGTAATTGTCGAGTTTGAATAGTAAACAGAGAGCCAGGAGACTGCATAAACAGCGGGTACCCGGCTCTCTGACTTTTAGGGCTCCCTTCCAAAACTACCACATAAAAATACGATCAGTTTCCTTCCTCCCCAATCTGTACCATCTTAAATCCCTCTCCATGAACCTCATTGGATTCCAGCACGATCAAAAAGGAATCCGGATCGGCTTTCTTTACAGCCTGCTGTACCTGGAACATTTCTTTGTTGTTGCAGGCGCACATGACGACCTGCTTTTCTTTTCCATGGTATCCGCCCTGGCCCTTTAAAATGGTGGTTCCCCGTTGACAGCATTCATCGATCACTTCACAGATCTGAGGACCATGATCTGTAACGATCAATGTAAGCTTCCCGGCATTGATTCCATACATTAACTTGTCTACGGCAACAGCAAAAATAAAATTTACAACCATTCCATAAATAATACCGTCCATATCTCGGAATAAAATTCCGCCGACCAGAATGATCCCCACATCAGACCAGAATGCGATTTTCCCAAGAGATAAATGCGGTTTGATGGCTTTCACTGCCATAATAATAAAATCTGATCCACCGGTAGAGGAGTTTTTAGAATAAATCAATGCGTATCCGATACCGCCAAATACTCCTGTACAAAGGGCTGCTAATAAGCGATCTCCTTCATACACCGGAAACAACGGTGCCACATAGTCGATCATCAAAGAAGAAAGCACCATGCATCGTAAAGAGCTGATGAAGAACTTTTTCCCGAGAAGCCGATAGCAGACAATAGCCAGCGGGATGTTCAGTACAATGGTTGAAAGTCCGATCGGAATATTCAGCAACCGATATAATATGATAGAAATACCTGAAAATCCGGTCATTGGAAATTTTGCCTGCACAGCGAAATTATAAATTCCAGCTGCAATAAAGACACTTCCTATAAATTCCCAGAGTAATTGCGTTGCAAATGCTTTTGCCTTTTGCATAGAAAACTGTGTTTTCATAACTTTAATACCTCCATTTCATAAAAAAAGAGCGAAGGCGTATTATATAAAATATAATGCGCTTTCGCTCTTCGGCCACTAGACTAACACTAATATACTGGCTTTGTCAAGTGTTTTTATAAAGACCAGCGAATTCCGATAACAAAATAAAAACCGCCGGTATGGTTACCCTTCCCCATACCGGCGTTCTTATATTTCTTCCTATTCTTTACGCCAAATGCAGCAGATTGATCAGAATGACCCAGGACAGTCCATAATAGGTGATTACGGCGACCAGATCGTTTACGGTTGTGATCAGCGGACCGGATGCCACAGCCGGATCCACCCCGATCTTCTGGAAGAAGATCGGAATAACTGTGCCGAATAAAGAAGAGATCAGCATGGCCAGTATCATGGCTGCGCCGAGGCATCCGGAAACTGCAAAAGCAAAGGACAGCCCGTTCCCTTTTAAAACCAGATATCCGCCGATCACAAGGAAGGAGGATATGCCGAGAATAAAGCCGTTGGTCAGGCCGACGCGGGATTCCTTCAGGATCAGTGTCAGCTTCTGCTTTCCGGAGGTCTGTTTGTCCATGAGAACACGGATGGCAACGGCCAGGGATTGGGTGCCTACGTTGCCTGCCATATCCAGGATCAGCGACTGAAAGCTCATGATGACTGGGAGCTGGGCCACGATGGATTCAAAGAGCCCGACGGTTGCGGATACGCCGAGGCCCATGACAAGCAGGACGAAAAGCCATGGAAGCCGCTTTTTCACACTGCGGAAGATCGGTTCCTCCAGATCCTCCTCAGCGGAAAGACCTGCCAGCTTTGCGTAGTCTTCATTGAGCTCATCCCCTACGACCTCAACCAGATCGCGGGCCGTGATGACGCCGATGAGCCGGTTTTCGTTGTCCAGCACGGGGATGGAGTCTTCGGAATAATCTCTTAACTGCGGGATACAGTCCTCAATGGGCGACCGCGCGTAAACGTATGGATAGGAGCAGGTCATGACCTCCTTCAGATCGGTCCCCTCCCGGGCAATGATCAGGTCCTTTAGGTCAATGGCGCCATAAAAGGTCTCCCTCTGGTCCACCACATAAATGGTGCTGATGTTGTCGTTTTCGGCAGCCTGGCGGACGAGCTCCGACATGGCCTCTTTGACCGATGCATGGTCCGGGACGGAGATGTAGTTGGTGGACATGACGCTGCCGATCTCGTCCTCGTCGAAGGAACTCAGCAATTTCACATCGGAGCGGACCTGGGGGTCCAGCAGATCCACCAGGGTCTCCCGCTCGCCCTTTTCTAACTGGCGCAGCACCTCCACCACGTCGGATGGCTCCATCTGGGAAAATACATCGACCTTTTTCCGGACGCTCAGCTCCTGTACATATTCTGTAAGATGATCGGAATATTCCAGGATCCCTGCCAGGGTTTCTGAATCCAGGATCTGGTATAATTTTGCCCGTTCCGCCTGGGTCAGAAGCTCCAGAGCGGATGCGACATCGTTTTCATGATAAGAAGACAGCTTTTCCTGCATTCTCCGGGGAGTCAGGCTGCTGCGGATCAGTTCTGCGATCTCAGCGCTGTATCCTGCAGGCGCTGTGTTTACGGTTGTGTTTCCTGCCATTTTATTGTCCTCCTTTACAAGTCAGTTGAAAGCAAAGGCGGACACAGGAGCCCTGTTTGCAAGGAAAAAAGGGCATAAAAAAACCATTGCCGGTTACAGACAGGATCCCTGCATTCGCATCTGCTTATGTAGTGCTGTACTGGAACGGACAATGGTATCCACTTGTATATATGCAGATAAAGCCAGATCAGACCACAGACAGCCGGATCGCGCCTGCATTTTGTAACTGCTGGAATACCATATCCGTACTTCGACTACCACTACTGTCCATGATCTCACCTCTCTTTAAATGATTTTTCTGCCAGATCTCAATGGCCCGTTCATTATAGCGCATTTTTCTGGGAATCACAACCTTTTTCTGATACCGGGAGATGAATGGAAGAGGGAATGGAGGCCCATGAACTCGAAAAATAAAAAATTTTGATGGATTTTTTCTCTGGAACAGGTATAATGTAGATAACGCTTAATCTAACATAATTAAAAGGAGAATCAGCATGAAGCAGGATATGATAGTAATTCTGGATCTTGGAAGCACAGAGAATACAGTGATTGCCCGTCAGATCAGGGACCTAGGCGTATACAGCGAGATCCATCCCCATGATATTACGGTGGAGGAGCTTCAGGCTCTGGATAATGTAAAGGGTATTATTTTAAATGGCGGTGAGAACCGTGTGGTGGACGGACAGGAGGTACAGGTCCGGGACGAATTATATGGACTGGGCTATCCGATGCTCTCCATTGATTATCCCCAGTCAAAATGTGAGGCACAGTACCAGGAGCTTCCGGACGATGCGGCCATGAAGATCTTCCTTTTTGAGACATGTAAGGCAGAGGCCAACTGGAATATGAAGAATTTCATTGAGGACCAGGTGGAGCTGATCCGTAAGCAGGTGGGAGATAAAAAGGTCCTCCTGGCGCTTTCCGGCGGCGTGGATTCCTCTGTGGTTGCAGCTATGCTGATCAAGGCCATCGGGCAGCAGCTGGTGTGCGTCCATGTAAATCATGGCTTAATGCGTAAGAACGAGTCTGAGGGCGTGGTAAAGGTATTCCGAGACGAGCTGCACGCAAATCTGATCTATGTGGACGCGACAGAGCGGTTCCTTGGAAAACTGGACGGCGTTGCAGATCCGGAGGAAAAGCGTAAGATCATCGGCGGAGAATTCATCCGTGTGTTTGAGGAAGAGGCAAGAAAGCTGGAGGGGATCGATTTCCTGGGCCAGGGCACCATTTACCCGGATATCATCGAGTCCGGTACAAAAACTGCCAAATGTGTGAAATCCCACCACAATGTGGGCGGCCTTCCAGAGGATCTGCAGTTTGAGCTGGTAGAGCCATTAAAGCAGCTGTTTAAGGATGAGGTACGCGCCTGCGGTATCGAGCTGGGCCTTCCGGCAGAAATGGTATACCGTCAGCCGTTCCCGGGTCCGGGACTTGGCGTCCGCTGCCTTGGAGCGATCACCCGTGACCGTCTGGAGGCGCTCCGTGAGGCTGACGCGATCCTCCGCGACGAATTTGCCAAGTCTGGTTTGGATAAGACTGTGTGGCAGTACTTTGTAGCGATCCCGGATTTCAAGGCAGTCGGTGTGAGGGATAACGCCAGAAGCATGGGCTATATGGCCGTGATCCGTGCGGTCAATACCATCGACGCCATGACGGCGACCATCGAGCGGATCGACTACGATCTGTTGGAGCGGATCGCAGACCGGATCACTGCGGAGGTGACCAGCATCAACCGGGTGGTATACGAGATCACGAAGAAGCCGGTGGCGACGATCGAATTTGAATAAAAAGAAAAGAGCCGGGAAGCCCCATGAAACAGCGGGCTTCCCGGCTCCTTTCATATAAAAACCCCCTACACAGACTTATTCCATATAAAACTGCGGCTCATACCAGTGGGACAGGTGATACGGATGGTCCGGCTCCAGGTACATCCCGGAATACAGGAACTGGAGGAGGTCAGAATCCCCGAACAGGTCGAAGATCCAGTCCCCGGAGGTTTCGTCTCCGATCTCATAGAATTTTCCACTGAGCTCGATCAGGGCCGATGCCTCCTGCTCGCAGAAAGTGACCAGCAGCTCTTCGGCCACACTGTGTGCTCTCAGAGGAAGGCCGCTTTGGGCGCGGGTCCGCATGCTGTATAAGCTGCATTTCATGCGGTAAAGGAACTCATAGGTATAATGCATAAGAAACTGCCGGGGCAGGAATCCGTCTATAAAAGAGATCTCCAGCTGTCCGATATGGGACCCGGCCGGCATAGCTGCAAGCTCATCCATATCCTCCTGGAGATGGTCAAGGAGCAGATCGCTGCCTATGGCAAAGGAAAGGGCAGCCCGGGTCCCGAATTCATCCTCCAGAAACCTGGACCACGCTTCATGGTCCTTATATTCTTCAAGGGAGAACTCTGTGGGCGTTCCGGCTTCCTGGCCTGGGAGGCTGAGCCAGTTCAGTGCTTTACAGACGCCTTTGCATTTATCGCTGCGGATGGATTCTCCTGCCTCATACCGGCACCAGGTCTTTGTCCCTACTCCCGCTCGGGAGGCGGCTTCCTCAATGGTCAGTCCCAGCTCGCTGCGCCTGAGCCGGATCTGTTTAGCCAGATCTGCATTTCCCTGGATCGTTTTCTGTGTCATAATCATTCCTTCTTACTCAATGACTAGTCGTTATATAGTCATTATGTCATAATGAAAAAACCCTGTCAACCGCTTTTTTGCCTGATGAAGAGATCGCAGTGGATTTCAGAGGAACAGTTTCATGGCTGTTATGGAGCAAATGTAAAAGGAGAATTTATACTGCGAAGGAATCAGTCAGCGGAAGGTGGAAAGAGACGGATGGTACATGTGTAAAAAGCCCACAGAACAGTTTGAAGATTATGTGTAAAGGGAGAGGAAAAACAAAATATGTATAAATATACAATGAGGGTTTTACTCAGGGCACGTTCATACCCGTTTGGAACCGGAATCGGAGGGAAAGAGCAGCGAGGATTTTTGCGTGGGAAAACAGTATGTGGAGGCAGAGGGTGAAAACTGGTTGACCCAATGGGAGAAAATGATAGGATGGTTTATTTCTTTTTAATATAGAAAGAGGGGCATAGACCGATTATGGAGGCTGTACGGGCTGCAGCCTTTTTTATTTTGGGAAAGTGGCGGAGCTGGATAACTGCAGCTCTGGTAAAATATATATGCCGGAGAGTTTTCAAAGATTGTCGGAAAATGTGAAAATAGGAGATGGGAACGAACATTTGTGGAAGAGAAGAGTGAAATGATTTTAAATGTCTGATCTGCTCCAGGGGTTAGGGCAGGGGCTTTTGTATGGAACATCAGATGTGTAATGGGTATGCGGTAAAATATGGTTATACCTAAAAATGAAGACGAATCCGGGCGGAATGATCAAGCTGGGGAAGAATAATTATCTGCTTTAAACGGAAAAAGTAAAACTGAAAAGACAGAAAAACGACTAAAAAGTATTATTTGAGAATAAAAAATGAAAATTATGAAAAATTAACAAATAAAATCTAAATAATTTATAAAATATTCATAATTTACAAAAAATATAAATGCATGTAAGATACCACTATAAGAAAAAACGGAAAAATAACATCGCGGGACACTAAAAACAGAAGGAGGTGGAATAGAACAGCCGTGAGTGATTCCCGCAAGAACCAGTAGTCTCCTAAAGGGGAAGCTTCACGTATCAGAAAGTGGTACGGGAAAGGAGTGCAGGCTATGGATCTGAGAGAGCAGATCGATGCGTATATCGAAAAATACAAGTTTGAGATCGTGTCAAGAACGTGTGATTTTGTTAAGATCCCCAGCGTGAGCACCAGCGATGATTCGGGAAGGCCCTACGGCCTGGAATGTGCCAGAGCCCTGGATTTCTGTGATGCGCTGTGCAGGGAAAAGGGTCTGTTTACGAAGAATTACGACTATTATTGCCTGGAGGCCTCCTGTGAGAAAGAGCAGAAGGGAAAACGTCTCGTTCTTGTGACCCACGCGGATGTGGTTCCGGTGGGAGAGGATACGATCTATGAACCGTTTGCCGGGACTGTATATGGAGATTATATCCTGGGAAGGGGATGCGTAGATGATAAGGGGCCGTTGATCGCTACCCTGTACGCGCTCGCATTTTTTAAGGAGAATCATATTCCGCTGAAAAATGATATCCGTCTCGTTTTTGGCAGCAATGAAGAACGCACCATGGATGATATTGAGTATTATCTGGAGAGAGCCGGACAGCCGGACTGGGCCCTGGCGGCAGACGGGGATTTTCCGGCGGAGAATGGCGAGATGGGAAGGATCGATTTTACGGTCTCCGCGCCAAAGGCCAGCCGGGTGGAATACATACGGTCCCGCGGAACAGGCCAGAGCCTGGTACAGGAGGCCTGTGAATCCCTGATCGAGAACCGGAGCATAACCATCCGGAAAACGCCGTCCAGAGAGGGAGGACCGGAGGGGGTGGAAAACCCTGTCGCCTATATGATCCTGAACCAGGAGGGGGCGGTCTTTAAAAATGATGCAGATGAAAAACATATGCGGGAGCTTTTGGCAGACGGCAATGGGGCGTCCATGGGAGTTTCATGCTCAGACGAGATCTTTGATGAATCGATCCTGCGGGTCTATAAAGCTGAGACAGAGGGGGAAAATATTAAGCTGAGCTTTGATCTGAGGATCCCGCATTGCGTGGATCTGGAGGAAACGGCGGAAAAGATCCGAAGGTATGGGGAAGAAAAAGCGATCGCAATTGAGATCGGGAAGATCAGTAAGGGATATTACGAGAGCCCGGATGAGGGGATCGTAAAAATGCTGACAGACCTTTATAATCATGAGATGCATATGGACGAAAAGCCCTGTGTACTGCATACGGCGGCAACGTATACACGGCTGTTTGAGCATGGATGTGATTTCGGCGCAGGGAACTGCCAGGAGGTAAAGCCGTTCCCGCCGGGACATGGCTCTGTCCATGGCTTAGATGAGGCGCAGAATATAGGCGTTCTCCTGGACGCGGTGAAAATGTATATTCTTGGAATAAAAGCCATCGACGATCTCTGGTCCTGATGACCGTATGTGATTAAAGTGAAAAAGGAGGAGTACTATGTCAGAACAGGCAGCTCTGGATAAAAAAGCCATAAGAAAAGAAATACTGGCCCTTATCATTCCCATTATTCTTGAGAGTATTTTTGTATACCTGGCGGGAATTGTTTCTGCCTCTCTTGTAGGCCATTTGTCGGGTCTGGCCGTTGCTACCCAGGGTCTTGCAAACCGTATTACAGGTCTCTTGAACGTGGTATGGGGCGCAGTCCGTATCGGTTCCATGGTTTACTATGTAAATCTTATTGGCGAAGGCAAATATGGAGAATTGAAACAGGGCTTTAAAAATATCTGTACAGTAACCCTGGGGATTGCCATTGGGTTTGTACTGATCCTGTTCCTGTTCCCATCCCAGATCCTGTCATTCTTTACAGAGGATGTGGAGCTGATCGCGTCGGCAAAAAGCTATCTGCATATTACGCTGCTGGCTCTGCCGCTGTGGGTTATGACCAAGATGAACTCCGCGATGTTTAACGCCATGGGCGATACAAAGACACCGATGTACCTCCAGGTGCTGATCAATGTGGTGAACATTGCCTTAGGATATCTGCTTATTTTCATCTTGAAATGGGATTTCTACGGTGCTGCCATAGCCACGGCAGTTTCCCAGATCGCCGGCGGAGGCGTTGGAATTATTCTTTTAAACCGCAAGGAATATTTCAGACAGGCAGGAAAGACGGGATGGGGGATTTCCGATAAGGAATCCATTAAAGAAACTCTTCTGAAATCCATTCCTGTTGGTCTGGAAGATGGAATGTGGCAGATCTACGCGATCATCATGACCAAGTTCCTCCTTACTTATGGTACCAACGCATATGCAGGCTTCCAGCTTGCCACGGCTGCTGAGGAGATCACAGAGCTTCCAGTCATTGGATTCACCGTTGCAGCAACAACACTGGCAGGCCGGGCCAAGAGCCAGAAAAGCGGCCCGCTGTTCAGGGAATATTTTAAGCAGCAGCTCTGGATGAACGGAACCATAAGTGCGCTCTGCACGCTTGCAATGATCTGTCTGCCATACGGGTTCATGTCTATCGTGACCAATGACCCGGCTCTCAAAGAGGTCGGCGCAGTATATCTGATGATCATGGGAGCGATCCTGATCCCCCAGAACCTACAGCGTACTCTGACTGGAACTATTTACGGCGGTATTGGCAATACAAAGGCTACCATGATCATTACAGTGATCGGTACCTGGTGTATCCGTATCCCCATGGCGGCTCTTGCGACATATGTATTTAAGTGGCCGTTATGGACCCTGTGGATGTTCGTGGGTGCTGACCAGGTTGCCCGTTTCCTGATGATGGCATTCTATGTGAAACGCAACAAGGTCCTCTACTGTATCGAAAACGGAACGGGAGAGAAGAAGGAAGATAATAATTAAACGGACAATGAATATAGAAGGAAAGCCCCCCAGTCATGGAAACATGACCAGGGGGGCTTTTTATAACTTGGGATTCCTTTATGACTGGCTGGCTGCGGGAGCCTTATAATGCACGTGCAGCAGCTCCCTGGCCCGATCCTTTAATACGCCGTCTTCGTACAGCTTGGTTACCACCGGGTTTTCATCGGAGCGCTTCACCAGGGCGCTCTTGTCGGCGGTGTAGAGTCCGGAGGAACGCTTTTTCTTGTCCTCCAGGAAGCTTTCCGGCTGTCCCGCGCCGCCGATGCAGCCAGTGGGGCAGGCCATGACCTCCACAAAGTCAAAGTGTTCTTCTCCGCTTTCGATCAGCTGGATCAGCTTCTCTGCGTTGCCCAGTCCGCTGACCACGGCCGTGTGGACGGCCTTGCCGCCGATCTCAATGGTGAATTTCTTGATCCCCTCCAGGCCGCGGACGCCGGAGTAACGGATCTCCTGGAGCGCCGGATTGGTGCGCTCTGCCAGACGGCGGAGGGCTGCTTCTGTGACGCCGCCGCTGGTGCCGAAGATCACGCCGCCGCCGGAGCGGATGGAGAACGGGGTGTCGGGGGCCGTGGGTTCCAGATCTGCAAACTGGATCCCCAGTTCCCGGATCATGGAGGCCAGCTCCTTGGTGGTGAGGACGGCGTCGATGTCCGGCTTCCCGTTCCGGATGAATTCCTCCCGCTCGGCCTCCATCTTCTTTGCCGTACACGGCATGATGGCCACGTTGAAGGTCTCGAGACCACATTCCTCGTCGGAGGGCTTATAATATTCCTTTAAGACTGCGCCGAACATCTCCATGGGAGATTTACTGGTGGAAAGGTACGGCAGCAGCTGGGGATGCTTGTTTTCCACATATCTGACCCAGGCCGGGCAGCAGGAGGTGAATAGCGGATACCTGCGCTCCTCATTCCGGCTTAAGATCTCCGCCAGCTCGTTGGTCTCCTCGATGATGGTCATGTCGGCGCTGACGCTGGTATCAAAGCAAAGGTCAAAGCCGATCATATGGAGGGCGGTGTAGATCTTATAAATGCTGTTTTCACCGGGAGCCATGCCGAACTCCTCGCCGAGGGCCACCCGGACGGCCGGGGCCACCTGGGCGATGACCCGTTTGGTGGGATCGAACAGGGCGTTCCAGACCTTTCCCTTGGACTTTTTAATGGTGATGGCGCCTGTGGGACAGACCGCCGCGCACTGGCCGCAGTTGACGCATTCCGTTTCCGAAAGCTTCCGGTTAAAGGCTGGGGATACGATCATATTGGAGCCACGGTTGACGAAGTCGATGGCTCCCACATGCTGGATCTCGTTGCACATGCGGACGCAGTCGCCGCAGAGGATGCACTTGTTCATATCCCGGACAATGGCGGGAGAGGAGTCATCGATCTCATAATTGGGCCGGTTGTTCTTAAAACGGATATCGTAAAGGCCGAACCGGCGGGCCAGGGCCTGGAGCTGGCATTTCTGGTTCTTTTCACAGATGGTGCAGTCCCGGCAGTGGGAGGCCAGCAGAAGCTCCAGGATCATTTTCCTGTGGTGGTGCAGCTTGGGCGTATTGGTGCGGATCACCATTTTATCCTTGGGCGGTGTGGAGCAGGAGGCGATGATATTTCCCTTGTCGTCCTCCACCACGCACATGCGGCAGGCGCCGTAAATGGAAAGATCCGTATAGTAGCAGAAGGTGGGGATGTGGATCCCGACGTTCCGGATCACCTGAAGGATATTTTTTTCGTCTGTGAACTCTGCGCGGAGTCCGTCTACGATCATATATTTAGCCATGTGTCTCCCCTCCTTATACTTCTTTTACTGCGCCGAAGCTGCAGCCGTCCAGGCATGCGCGGCACTTGATGCACTTATGGGTGTCGATGACATGGGGCTGCTTCACAGAACCGGAAATAGCTCCCACCGGACACAGTCTGGCGCACTTGGTGCAGCCGCGGCAGAGCTCCGGATCGATCTGCAGGGTCACCAGGGCCTTGCACTGGCCGGCCGGACACTTTTTGTCCACCACATGGGCCAGGTATTCGTCGCGGAAGTATTTCAGGGTGCTGCTGACAGGAGACGGAGCCGACTTCCCGAGGCCGCAGAGGGCTGTCTCGGAGATGGTGGAGGAAAGCTCCTCCAGAAGCTTAATGTGCTCCAGGGTGCCCCGTCCCTCGGTGATATCCGTTAAGATCTCCAGCATCCGTTTGGTACCCTCCCGGCAGGGAACGCATTTGCCGCAGGATTCATTCTGGGTGAAGTTCATGAAGAACCGGGCCACCTCTACCATACAGCTCTTGTCGTTCATGACCACCAGGCCGCCGGAGCCGATCATGGCTCCCACCTTTTTTAAGGAGTCGAAGTCCAGGTGCATATCCAGATGGTCCTCGGTGGCGCTGAGGCAGAGACAGCCTCCGGAGGGGCCGCCGATCTGTACAGCCTTGAATTCCCCGTCCTTGACGCCGCCGCCGATGTCGAAGATGACCTTCCGGAGAGGCGTACCCATGGGAACCTCGATGAGTCCGGTATTGTTGACGTTTCCGGTAAGGGCGAAGGCCTTGGTGCCGTGGTTGTTTTCTGGGCCGATGGTCTTATACCAGGCGGCTCCCTTCTGGATGATGGGGGCCACGTTGCAGTAGGTCTCCACATTATTTAAGACCGTGGGACTGTCAAACAGGCCGTGCTCCACGGTACGGGGCGGTTTTACTCTGGGCATGCCGCGGTTTCCTTCAATGGATGCGGTGAGAGCGCTTCCCTCGCCGCATACGAAGGCTCCTGCGCCCTGGCTGATATGGATGTCGAAATCAAAGCCGGAATCCAGGATGTTTTTACCCAGAAGCCCCCTCTGTCTGGCCTGGTCGATGGCCATGGACAGACGTTCCACGGCCAGTGGGTATTCCGCCCGGACATAAATATACCCCTGGTGGGCCTGGGTGGCGATGCCGGCGATGATCATGCCCTCCAGGACACGGTGGGGATCGCCTTCCATCATAGAGCGGTCCATGAACGCGCCCGGATCGCCCTCGTCTCCGTTGCAGACCACATATTTATCGGGACCGGGCTGACGCAGCACCTGCTCCCACTTTCTGCCGGTGGGGAAGCCGCCGCCTCCGCGTCCCCGGAGACCGGCCTCGGAGATCTCCTTTACGATCCCTTCCGGCGTCATGTCGAACAGGGCCTTTGCCACAGCGCTGTAACCGCCCATGGCGATGTATTCCCGGATGGATTCGGCGTTGATGTGGCCGCAGTGCTCTAAGGCCACCCGGGTCTGCTGCTTATAAAAGGGGATATCGTCCTGCCTCTGGTAGGGGGTGCCGTCCTTATCCCGGTACACCAGACGATCCACCACCTGGTCGCCCAGGATACTCTGCTCGATGATATCCTCACAGTCCTCCACCTTTACCTTAATATACAGCCATCCCATGGGCTCGATCCTCAGCAGGGGGCCCATTTCGCAGAAACCGTGGCAGCCGCTTTTTTTCAGGCCGATGCTGTGGTCGTGGGGCTCCTCCTCCAGCTGCACGGTACAGGCAATGTCCCTTTCTTCCATTAATTCCTTCAGACGGTCGTAGATCTTTAAAGAGCCTCCGGCCACACAGCCGGTGCCGCCGCAGATCAGGATCTGCTTATCCTGGGTGGCCAGGCACTGGATGAAGTGTTCCCGCTTCTGTTCAAGCTCGGCTCTTGTATTGATTCTTTTTATCTCACTCATGCGTCCAGGCCCTCCTTCCTGCGGATCTCACGGATCATTTCTCTGGCTTTTTCCGGCGTCATGGCCGGATACACATGATCATTGACGGTACAGACGGGAGCCAGGCCGCAGGCTCCCAGACAGGATACAGTCTCCACGGTGAACAGCATGTCGTCGGTGGTGGGTTTCTTTTCGGTGACGTTGAGCTGCTTGCGGATTTCCTCCAGGATGGGAACAGATTTCCGCACATGGCAGGCAGTCCCGTCGCAGACCTTTATTACATATTTTCCCTTTTGCTCAAGGGAGAAGTTTTCGTAGAAGGTGGCAACACCATAGATCTTGGCGTCGCTGATGCCCAGCTTTCTGGCAGTGTAGCAGAGGGCGGATTCCGGAAGGTAGTGGTATTCCTTCTGGATATCCTGCATGATGGCGATGACCTGGGATGGATCGCACTGGTGCTTTTCAAGGATCGCATCCAGCGTTTCAAGGTGAATCTGGCTCAAGATCGTTTCTCCTTTCTTCTGTCAGCCCCGGATGGGAATGAATGTTATTTGTAAATTCTACCATAAACCCGATAAGATATTCAATAAAACTATACATAATAAACAAAAGTATTTGGGCCGATAAAGTAATAAAATTAAGTCTTTGAAAATGTTGGGAAATTTCCTTGACATGTTGACACGGGCATGATAATATGAAATGTGCACTATTGTGGTATCTTGCGCGTAAGGGTACCATTATGCCCAAAAATAGAGTTGATATAGAAAGAAAACAGGGGTGAAACGTCAATGGAGAAAAGCAGAATACGTCCGGTGCCGGCCGGTAAAAGCGTAAGGATGAGCTACTCGAGACAGAAGGAAGTTCTTGAGATGCCGAACCTGATCGAAATCCAGAAAGATTCCTATCAGTGGTTCCTGGATGAGGGCCTGAAAGAGGTCTTCGAGGATATCTCTCCCATCGCGGACTTTGCTGGTCATCTGAGTCTGGAGTTTGTGGACTTCACACTTTGCAAAGATGATATCAAGTACACGATCGAAGAGTGCAAAGAGCGGGATGCCACTTACGCAGCGCCTTTAAAAGTAAAGGTGAGACTCTGCAACAAAGATAAAGATGAAATCAATGAACACGAGATCTTCATGGGTGATCTTCCATTAATGACCGATACAGGTTCCTTCGTCATCAACGGAGCAGAGCGTGTTATCGTCAGCCAGCTGGTACGTTCCCCCGGAATCTATTATGGGATCGATCACGATAAGATCGGAAAGGAATTATATTCCTGTACCGTGATCCCCAACCGCGGCGCATGGCTGGAGTACGAAACAGACTCCAACGACGTGTTCTATGTCCGCGTAGACCGTACAAGAAAGGTCCCGGTGACAGTCCTGATCCGTGCCCTGGGTTACGGCACCAATGCAGAGATCACCGAGTTATTCGGAGAAGAGCCCAAGCTGTTAGCCAGCTTTGGAAAGGATACCTCCGATAACTATCAGGACGGCCTTCTTGAATTATATAAAAAGATCCGTCCCGGCGAGCCGCTTTCCGTGGACAGCGCTGAGAGCCTGCTGAACAGCATGTTCTTCGACCCCAGAAGATATGATCTGGCAAAGGTCGGCAGATATAAATTTAATAAGAAGCTTCACTTTAAGAACCGTATCACGGGTCAGATCCTGGCAGAGGATGTGGTGGATACCACAACCGGCGAAATCCTTGCCGAGGCTGGAAAGACCGTGACCATGGAGCAGGCAGAAGCCATCCAGAATGCGGCCGTTCCCTATGTATGGGTACAGACCGAGGAGAGGAACGTGAAGGTCCTTTCCAATATGATGGTGGATCTGGCTGCCTATGTGGGCTTTGATCCGGAAGAGGCCGGCGTTACGGAGTTAGTATTCTACCCGGTGCTGGCCGATATCCTGGAAAAAGCAGGCGATATGGGAGCGGATGAGTTAAAGGCAGAGATCCGCCGCCACATCCACGACCTGATCCCCAAGCACATCACAAAGGAAGACATCATTGCTTCCATTAACTATAATATGCATCTGGAGTTCGGCGTTGGTACGAAGGACGATATCGACCACCTTGGAAACCGTAGGATCCGTGCCGTGGGCGAGCTCTTACAGAACCAGTACCGCATCGGCCTTTCCAGAATGGAGCGTGTGGTAAGAGAACGTATGACCACACAGGATATGGAGGGGATTACTCCCCAGTCTCTGATCAACATCAAGCCGGTGACGGCTGCGGTGAAGGAGTTCTTCGGAAGCTCCCAGCTGTCCCAGTTCATGGACCAGAACAACCCGCTGTCTGAGCTGACCCACAAGAGACGTCTTTCTGCATTGGGCCCCGGCGGTCTGTCCAGAGACCGTGCCGGATTCGAGGTCCGCGACGTACACTACACCCACTACGGACGTATGTGTCCCATCGAGACCCCTGAGGGTCCCAACATCGGTCTGATCAACTCCCTGGCCTGCTACGCCAGAGTGAACCAGTACGGCTTTGTGGAGGCTCCGTACCGGGTATTGGATAAATCCGATCCGGCTAACCCCATCGTAACCGACGATGTGGTATACCTGACTGCCGATGAAGAGGATAACTATGTGGTTGCCCAGGCCAACGAGCCCTTAGACGAGGAAGGCCACTTTGTCCACAACAATATTTCCGGACGTTTCCGTGAGGAGACATCCTCCTTCCAGAAGCGCTCCATCGACTTAATGGACGTATCCCCGAAGATGGTATTCTCCGTGGCTACATCCATGATCCCGTTCCTGGAGAACGACGACGCCAACCGTGCGCTGATGGGCTCCAACATGCAGCGTCAGGCTGTGCCGCTGCTTTCCACTGAGGCTCCCGTTGTGGGAACTGGTATCGAGGCCAAGGCGGCTGTTGACTCCGGCGTCTGCGTCGTTGCAAAGAATGCCGGCGTGGTCGAGCGTTCCGCCTCCAACGAGATCATCATCAAGAGAGATTCTGACGGTATGAAGGATGTGTACCGTCTGACCAAATTTGCAAGAAGCAACCAGTCCAACTGCTACAACCAGAAGCCCATCGTTTACAAGGGAGACCATGTGGAAAAGGGTGAGGTGATCGCAGACGGCCCGTCCACAAAGAACGGTGAGATCGCCCTTGGAAAGAACCCGCTGATCGGTTTCATGACCTGGGAAGGCTACAACTATGAGGACGCTGTACTGTTAAGTGAGAAGCTGGTCCAGAACGACGTATATACCTCCGTCCATATCGAGGAGTACGAGGCAGAGGCCAGAGACACCAAGTTAGGACCGGAAGAGATCACCAGAGACGTTCCCGGCGTTGGCGATGACGCCTTAAAGGATCTGGACGAGCGCGGCATCATCCGCATCGGCGCAGAGGTCCGTGCCGGCGATATCCTGGTAGGTAAGGTAACTCCCAAGGGAGAGACTGAGCTGACCGCAGAAGAAAAGCTCCTCCGCGCCATCTTCGGCGAGAAGGCAAGAGAGGTCCGCGACACCTCCCTTAAGGTGCCCCACGGCGCTTACGGCATCATCGTGGACGCCAAGGTATTCACAAGAGAGAACGGCGACGAGCTGGCTCCCGGCGTGAACCAGTCCGTAAGGATCTACATTGCCCAGAAGAGAAAGATCTCCGTGGGCGATAAGATGGCCGGCCGTCACGGAAACAAGGGTGTTGTTTCCCGTGTGCTCCCGGTTGAGGATATGCCGTTCTTACCCAACGGCCGTCCGCTGGATATCGTATTGAACCCCCTGGGCGTGCCGTCCCGTATGAACATCGGACAGGTGCTGGAGATCCACTTAAGCCTGGCTGCCAAGGCCCTGGGCTTCAATGTGTCCACGCCGGTCTTCGACGGAGCCAACGAGGATGATATCCAGGATACCCTGGAGCTGGCCAACGATTATGTAAATATGGAATGGGATGCATTCCATGAGAAATATGCAGATCTGATCAAGCCGGAGGTCATGGAATATCTGGGAACCCACTTAGAGCACCGCGGTCTCTGGAAGGGAGTGCCCATCAGCCGTACCGGTAAGGTGCAGCTGCGCGACGGCCGTACAGGCGAGGAATTTGACAGCCCTGTAACGATTGGTTTCATGCACTACTTAAAGCTGCATCACCTTGTTGATGATAAGATCCATGCACGTTCCACAGGCCCGTACTCACTTGTTACACAGCAGCCTCTGGGCGGTAAAGCACAGTTCGGCGGACAGCGTTTCGGTGAGATGGAGGTATGGGCCCTGGAGGCATACGGTGCATCCTATACGCTCCAGGAGATCCTGACCGTGAAGTCCGATGACGTTGTGGGCCGTGTGAAGACCTACGAGGCCATCATCAAGGGCGAGAACATTCCGGAGCCGGGTATCCCCGAGTCCTTCAAGGTACTCTTAAAGGAACTCCAGTCCCTGGGTCTGGACGTGAGAGTCCTGAAAGACAACGGCGAGGAAGTGGAGATGTCCGAGAACATCGATTACGCAGACACCGACCTGGATCTGCGCTCCATCATCGAAGGCGACAGACGTTACGACGAGAAAGAGGAATCCTTCGGCAGCTATGGCTTCCAGAAGCAGGAGTTCAAGGACGGAGAGCTGGTGGATTCTGAGGATGACGACTATATCGACGGGCCGGAGGAAGAGGACGGCTACATCGATGACGACTATTCTGAAAAAGATAATTAATAGAAGGGAGTACCGTTCATGCCTGAGACAAATGAAACTTATCAGCCGATGACATTTGACGCGATCCGTATCGGACTTGCTTCTCCGGAAAAGATCCTGGAATGGTCCCACGGCGAGGTAAAAAAGCCGGAGACCATCAACTACAGGACCTTAAAGCCGGAAAAGGACGGCCTGTACTGTGAAAGAATCTTCGGGCCCAGCAAGGACTGGGAGTGCCATTGCGGTAAATACAAAAAAATCCGTTATAAAGGCGTTGTGTGCGACCGATGCGGCGTAGAAGTCACAAAGGCATCTGTCAGAAGAGAGCGTATGGGTCATATCGAGCTTGCTGCTCCGGTATCTCATATCTGGTATTTCAAGGGTATCCCGTCCAGAATGGGACTTATCCTTGACCTCTCTCCAAGAACATTGGAAAAGGTTTTATATTTCGCAAACTATATCGTACTGGACCCGGCTGATTCCGGGCTTCAGTACAAACAGGTCCTTACAGAAAAGGAATACCAGGATGCCCGTGAATCCTATGGATACGGCTTCCGCGTAGGAATGGGCGCAGAGTCTGTAATGGAACTTCTGCAGGCCATTGATCTGGAAAAGGATGCTGAGGAGCTGAAGGCAGAGCTTGTGGATGCAACAGGACAGAAACGTGCCAGAATCATCAAGCGTCTGGAGGTTGTGGAATCCTTCCGTGAATCCGGCAACCGTCCTGAGTGGATGATCATGACAGCAATTCCTGTTATCCCGCCGGATCTTCGTCCTATGGTACAGCTTGACGGCGGACGTTTTGCAACATCTGACCTTAACGATCTGTACAGAAGGATCATCAACAGAAACAACCGTCTGAAAAGATTGCTGGAGCTTGGTGCTCCGGATATTATTGTCCGCAATGAGAAACGTATGCTGCAGGAAGCTGTAGACGCTCTTATTGACAACGGACGCCGCGGACGCCCGGTTACCGGACCTGGAAACAGAGCTCTGAAATCCCTTTCCGATATGCTGAAGGGTAAATCCGGACGTTTCCGTCAGAACCTTCTGGGTAAACGAGTTGACTACTCCGGACGTTCTGTTATCGTCGTAGGACCTGAGCTGAAGATTTATCAGTGCGGTCTTCCGAAAGAGATGGCTATCGAGCTGTTCAAGCCTTTTGTTATGAAAGAGCTTGTTGCAAACGGTACCTCTCACAACATTAAAAACGCAAAGAAAATGGTGGAGAAGCTCCAGCCGGAGGTATGGGACGTTCTTGAGGACGTTATTAAAGAACATCCGGTTATGCTGAACCGTGCGCCTACACTGCACCGTCTTGGTATCCAGGCATTTGAGCCGATCCTTGTAGAAGGTAAGGCTATTAAGCTTCATCCGCTTGTTTGTACCGCATTTAACGCGGACTTCGACGGTGACCAGATGGCGGTACATCTTCCGCTTTCTGTTGAGGCTCAGGCAGAGTGCCGTTTCCTCTTACTGTCACCAAACAACCTTCTGAAACCGTCTGATGGTGGCCCGGTAGCCGTTCCTTCACAGGATATGGTCCTTGGTATCTACTATCTGACACAGGAAAGACCGGGATATCCGGGAGAAGGAAAGTTCTTCAAGAGCGTAAACGAAGCAATCCTTGCTTATGAGAACAAAGTTATCACTCTGCAGTCAAAGATCAAGGTTCGCTGCACAAAGACTATGCCGGACGGAACTGTTCTTACCGGCAATGTGGAATCTACACTGGGACGTTTCCTGTTCAATGAGATTCTTCCTCAGGATCTTGGATTTGTGGACAGAAGTATTCCGGGCAACGAGCTTCTCCTTGAGGTTGACTTCCTTGTAGGTAAAAAGCAGCTGAAACAGATCCTGGAAAAAGTTATCAACACTCATGGAGCTACCAAGACAGCTGAGGTACTTGACGCTATCAAGTCCACAGGTTATAAGTACTCCACTCGTGCTGCCATGACGGTTTCCATTTCCGATATGACTGTGCCGCCTCAGAAACCTGAGATGATCCAGAATGCACAGAATATCGTAGATAAAATTACAAAGAACTACAAACGTGGTCTGATCACAGAGGAAGAGCGTTATAAAGAGGTTGTTGAAACCTGGAAGAAGACTGACGATGAGCTTACAAGAGCCCTGCTTGACGGTCTTGACAAGTACAACAACATCTTCATGATGGCCGACTCCGGAGCCCGTGGTTCTGATAAGCAGATCAAACAGCTTGCAGGTATGCGAGGCCTGATGGCAGATACAACCGGTCACACCATTGAGCTTCCTATCAAGTCAAACTTCCGTGAAGGTCTTGACGTACTGGAGTACTTCATGTCTGCGCATGGAGCTCGTAAAGGTCTTTCCGATACAGCTCTTCGTACAGCCGACTCCGGTTATCTGACCAGACGAATGGTTGACGTATCCCAGGAGCTGATCGTTCGAGAGACAGACTGCTGCGAGACAAGAGACGAGATCTCCGGTATGTATGTCAAAGGCTTTATGGACGGCAAAGAAGAGATCGAAAGCCTTCAGGAGCGTATTACAGGAAGATTCTCCTGTGAGACGATCAAAAATAAAGACGGTGAAGTGCTTGTAAAAGCAAATCACATGATCACACCGAAGCGCGCAGCCAGAATCATGGCTGAGGGTGTAAACGCAGAGGGCGGAGCAATCGATCAGGTTAAGATCCGTACAATTCTTACCTGTAAATGTAAAGTCGGTGTCTGCGCAAAATGTTACGGCGCCAACATGGCAACAGGCGAGCCTGTACAGGTTGGAGAGTCTGTTGGTATTATTGCTGCTCAGTCTATCGGTGAGCCTGGTACACAGCTGACCATGCGTACCTTCCATACCGGTGGTGTTGCCGGCGGCGATATCACACAAGGTCTTCCCCGTGTCGAGGAGCTTTTCGAGGCACGTAAGCCGAAGGGTCTTGCGATCATCACTGAGATCCCTGGTGTTGCAGTGATCAACGATACCAAGAAGAAACGCGAGATCATTGTTACAGATCCGGAAAGCGGAGAGTCCAAGACATATCTGATTCCTTATGGATCACGTATCAAGATCATGGATGGTCAGACACTTGAAGCCGGTG
>ENA-OPRR01001385-OPRR01001385.1-human-gut-metagenome-genome-assembly--contig:-NODE-1385-length-20462-cov-28.394227_pt1 | contig 20462 bp, 10 predicted proteins | sample MGYA00241796_ERZ501883 | MGnify/ENA primary metagenome ERZ501883 (study PRJEB25962, sample SAMEA2042406) | human gut metagenome | biome: human gut; feature: human-associated habitat; material: faeces...
GGCTAGTTCAACATGATGCTTCGTCTGGCGTACTTCATCTACTTTCACCGGATAAACGTCCACCCATTGCCACTCTTTTCCCACTTCGCGGACTTTAACTGTAAAATCCTTTTTTAAATCGACCTCATCAGGAGCCGGGTAAACAACCAGATGATTCTGTGCATGAAGAATAAAATGGAATCCAACTAATAAATGGACAACCAACAACAATTCTTTTAATTTCATTTATCATTCATTTTTATTGTATTGATCGATTTGGGTTTCAATGTCACCTCTATCTTCTTACCATCTATGACAAAAGTACGGAAACGCGTGTCTTCATCGGGATTATAAGTAACTATAGCCGTTCCATTATCGGCAGTACGAAAGGCAAGCACATTCTCATGGTCTGACACTTTCAACAAACGGCTGCCCGGTTGTACAAAATGAGACAGATGCTTCATCAGATAATATTCATCAGTATAACGTACCTGGCGTGTATTACGATCTACAATAACCATTGCATTTTGTGCCCAGTCCCACCAACTCTTACAAGTTTCATCGAGCACCATATTCCAATACATATAAGCCCCCACACCATTATTGAAACAATGGACTACCGCATTCCAAGTACGCTCCAATGCCGACCAGTCATTCTCCGAATTACCACACATATTCTCTGTCTGCATATATCCATACGAAGGGTATTCCTTGTGAATGACAGGAAGCGCTTTCATACCTGTCCATTGCACTCCCACTCCTCTCACATAATCCGATACATTTTTCTGATTCAGAAAAGTGCGGATGTAATCGGGGTTCGGATAATTGACTGTTCCCATCCATATCTCCGTATCCAGCGAATCTTTTTTAAATTGAGGTCCCAGATATTGGGTCACGAAAATAGCCAAGTCCTCTGCTCTCCACGTACACGAAGGCCAGCAAGGTGTCCATGCTATTTCATTTTGAGGCATGAGCATCGAAATAGTAATCCCGTTTTTTTTATAAGCCTGCACATATTTGGAGAAATAAAGCGCGTATGCCTGCAAATATCCTTGCTGCATCTTGAATCCCGTAACATTTCCCAATACATTACGGGCAGGATCAAGACGGTTGTGCCCGATATCGGTGCCCTCAATGCCGGAACTTTTCTGTGAATAATGCTCGTTGACTTTCATCCATGCCGGCGGAGTCCAAGGAGAAGCCCACATCTTCAAATCGGGACGTAGCTTCAAAGCCTCCTTTATGTAAGGAATCAGTATAAAACGATCACGGTCAATACTGAAATTACGCATGGTATAATCATCTTTCACATCATTATAAGAATAATAACCAAATGAATAATCACTACAAGCAACAGGAGTACGTCCCAATGAAAAGCGTACTCCCTCTTCGGCAAACAAGGAAGCCATCACTTTATCACGTTCTTCCTGAGAGAGACTTTGAAGCGCATTCCAGCCTATTTCATTAAACGTGCCGCCAAAGCCGGTAACATGCTGTAAAAGACTATCCGTATAGACAGATACCTCCGGAGTCTGCGAGGCATGCTTCAAAACTGTTACTTTCTGAGAAGTCCAACGCTCGGATGCAGTGGTGGAATACATCGTTATTTTCTGTGCAGCAACGGTGTTCAACACCCCTGCCACAAATAATAATGAAATAATCTTTTTCATAAAATATCAAATTAATCGTTCGTTTTCCTATTGTTTTTCTGCTTTTACACGCAAAATCGTATATGAGAAGGGTGGAAATTCATAATCAAATTCAGGTCCGAATCCTTTGTATGCAATCTCCTCCGGATAAATCTTTCGGGGTTCTTCGAAGGAATTTTCCTCGCTGCCGTCGGCCGCAGTCAAAGAAATGACCCTTCCCTCCTCTGCTATGTTTTTCGATCCTTTTATCTGAATCGTGGTCAAATAAGCCGTATCAGCCCCATTAACAACTTTAATCACCAATTCTCCTTTTTCTTCATCATAACCGGAAGCAACAAACTGTAACGGCATGGCTTGGGGTACAGAGGACAAGACAAGTTCATTATCCAGATAACATTCATTTTTCATGGAGGATACTACCACTTTCACTTCATACCACCTGTCCTTTTCAATTTTTTTGCCGGAATGTTCCGACAGCACGCCTTTATCTTTCCCCTTCTCCAACCGGATAAGTTCCGCCCGGTCATTACTACTCCACATACCTATATTATATCTATATCCGGTCTTACCATCCTCACTCATACCTAAAAAGATTTGAAATCCTTGTTCACCTTCTGTTTTCCTTACTTTAAACTCCAGCGTATAGTCCCCTTCATAGACTTTTTCCGGTAACATGTGGTTTTCTTTTGATAGAATCATATCGCCAAGCAGATCCGTCACTCCGTTTTGTATCACTTTTACATCCTTAAACTCTACAGATGCTAAAGAAGCCCCCAAACCCAGATGTCCCTTACCCACAGATTCGGGTTGGGCTTCATGCATCGTGATGTTGCTTTTTACATTGTAATCAGGCCGGTTCTCCGCCGCCATCTTTTGTACATAATATGAGCTACGTCCCATTACCTGGTCAGAATCAATCCAAATCAAGTTGGTAGCCCAGTTCCTATCATGCCGATTTTCAAATAAAGGTGCATACGAAGCCATTGTAACCAAATCGCCATTTCGTTCCATACCACCGATAAACGCAGCTTCAGACAAAGCTCCCAGCATATTTCCTCCACCAACTCCCCGGTTACAGGCATATTCCCCTATATAAACCGTATATTTTCCCCGTTCATAAGTATCGAACAAAGTTGTGTTACGAAAGAAAAAATACGGATCGACATACCAATGTGGATCAATCATATCCGTTTTAGCTATTGCAGGAGCCCCATCACGTTGTGGCATTTCATTATAAATCAATGTCAACTGCGGATACTTCTCCTTAATGGCCTTATAGAACAGATCAAAACGACGATCGTATTCCGGTCCCCAGTTTTCATTACCAATCTCCACATATTGCAACGGAAAAGGTTCGGCATGACCATCTGCCGCACGGCGTTTTCCCCATTCCGTAGTCACATCACCCAATGCGTATTCAATGGCATCCATACAATCGTCCAAATAATAGGATATTTTGTCGTCAGGACAAGCATCGCCCATACGGAACTGACACCCTAAGCCTACATTACATACAAACATGGCTTTTGCGCCTATATCTTCACAAAACTGCAACATTTCATAATATCCGAAACCATACGAGCAACGGTATCCCCACGTACTATACTCTCCGGGGCGTGCAGCCGGATCTCCTAATGTTTTTTTCCATTCAAAGCGGTTATTCAAAGTAATTCCCTCTACCACACATCCTCCAGGCCAGCGGAAGAATGCAGGTTTCAATCCTACCAACATCTCGGCCACGTCTTTACGCAAGCCATTCGGGCGATTATTGAAAGTCTTTTCCGGAAAAAGAGAAACATAATCTATCCAAATCTTACCGGGAGCATCAAATTCCAAAGCTAGCTTTGCCTTGGCATCTTTTGCAGCAGACGACAATGTAGCTTTTATATCATTCCAAGTGTTGTCATTCTTCACTTTGAGAGAAGTTTCCGCCAGCACATCTCCTTTCGAAGAAAGTAATTTAGCTACAACCGTTCCTTTATAATCGGACGAAGTGCGAATAATAACACGCAGATGATAGTTTTCACCGGCACCGATCCCCATTCCCCAGTATCCTTCATTCACCAATTGAATGGGATGTGAAGCATCCGTTAGTGTTATCTCCAAATTATTAGGAGCTGACTGAAATTTCGGACGCTCTTTAGTAAGCCTCATCCGGGCAGCCGCAGTATCCTTCACCAGCAAATTCCAAGCACGTACAGGTTCTGTATTCCACTTGAATGAACGATCGTGACGTACTTCTCCGGTCAAGTGATATTTCTCCGGACTGGGAATCAGTTTATCTCCTTCCACATGATACCCTGCCGGCATCTCATGTTCCTCGAAACTACGGTTCTGCACCAACTCGGCATATAATCCTCCATCACCGGCATGATTAATCTCTTCAAAAAAGACACCATACATTGAAGGAGCTATCTCGGCACCTTTCTCCTGAAGATTAATAACAATCCCTTCCCGTTCTGTCGATGGAAAACTGCATGAAGCTATTGCTGTTCCCAATATACAAGCTGATAAAAGTTGTTTTATATTCATCATAAAAGTCGATTTTAATTATAATACGTTTATGAGACATGAGACACTCAACAGCATAGAAGATAATAAAAAAAATGTGGCTACAAAAATATCTGTAACCACAAAATATAAATTTAATATCCTGGGTTCTGAAGCAAAGCAGAATTTAATTGAATCTGCGCTAAAGGCAAAGGATAGAGATAATGCTTACGTTGCATATTAAATTGGGATTTACTATTAATAATCAATGCCTGAGAGCCATCATCCAATGTTTCATAACCGTAAATAGCCACCCCATCCCATATTTTTTCCACTTTTCCTGCTATCTCATAACCAAAACCGGCAAACTCTGTATCATTTCCATCCGGATTCTTTACTACAATTCCTGACCGGTCAGCATTTAAAGCTTCTTCTGCAATACCCCAACGAAGCAAGTCTGTCGGGCGAAGATTCTCATTACGTAGTTCTACCGCCCTTTCATTACGAATCAAATCCAACATGGTCAGATTTCCAGACTTACCTGTATTTGCTTGGTAATTAGCATTCGCTTGTGCAACAGAAGCATTACTGATACGAGCCGAACCACCACGATCATGTAAAAGATTGATTGATTTATCTAAATCAGAATCAGAAATCCGCCCATCTCCCAATTCACATTTAGCTTCTGCATAAATCAAGTATACTTCTGCCAAACGGAGCACCGGATAATTATAACCTTCATCCGTATCTTTATAATCTTTTCGTTCCGAACACATTTTACGGTTTTGGAAACCAGTTTGTCCTGAATTTTGTACTAGAGGATAATATACCGAACAGCCTGAAGGAAAATCAAAAGTGGTCACATAGTTAGCCTTAAGATAAAGACTCTTATCAGCCCCATTCGCTCCCATCCAATAATAAGTAGTTCCCGGTATTTTAATACAAGAAGTAAAACGAGTATCCCGACAGGTATAAATATCAGTCATCTTGTTATATCCTTTATAATCCTTAGAATAGAAATAAGGCAAGCCATCTGTTACGCAAGGAAACATATTTACCATTTTAATCGTAACAGCTCCTGTATTATTATTGTCACCACCTGTAGCCTTGGTTATATTTTTACCAATGCGTTTACTTGTATGGTTATAAGCGATCTGAAGAATAAACTCATGATTTTTATCTTTAGTAAATCCCATAGGATTCGTGTTTTCATCTTCCAGATTAAACAAATAATTATAGGCTATACCCTCATATATAGTTCCTTCCGCATTCCACAATTGATATTTACCAGAAGACATTACAGCATCCGCTAATGAAGCCGCTTCTGTTAACATACTTTGTATATCAGGATATCCCACGGGCTTATCGCTACCTGCTCCTGAAGTAGTTCCATCACCATCCGTAGTAGTTCCCACATACTTCTCCCACGTAGCCTCAAACAACAGCGTACGTGCTTTGAACGCTTGCGCTCCTTGTTTGCTTATTTTTCCATCATAAGCCGATTCGTCCGGCAAATATTGAATAGCATAATCCAAATCATCAAAAATTTGTTTAGCTACTTCATAACGTGAATTACGTGGAGCATACAATTCTTCAGAAGTTGAAGTAAGCCCCTTTGTTATGACAGGTACACCTCCAAAACGCTGTAACAACCAAAAATATTGATATGCACGGAAGAAACGAGCTACAGCCAACGAAGCGTTGATGCTCCCTGTACCAGTATACTCCTCTCCTTTTTCTATAACCACATTACATTTCCGTATCTTCGCATAACACAGAGACCAATAAGTATCATTTGTGGAAGGTGCTAATATACCTTGGGCAACAGGATTTATTCCAGCTAAAATATCAGAGTTCACATCAAGCATATCATAATATGAACTGGTATACTTAGTACCATTGACCGTTTCAGAAACATCACCAAAACCATAAAAACTATATGTACTATTGGCTGCCGCCTCAAATTCTTCAGGAGTTTTATAGAAATTGGCTTCGGTTTGCTGGTCTGTGGGATTCAAATCCAAAAAATAATCCGAACAAGAAGCCATTCCCATAGCTATAGCAATTGCACTTGCTGCAAATAAAATCTTTTTCATATTTTTCTTTTTTTTAATTCATTTATTAAAATGTCAAATCAACACCAATTGTCCAGCTACGGCTGAAAGGAAGACTAGTTCTAGTATTAGAAGCCGTATACCCTTTTTCCGGATCAAATCCATCAGATAATCCTGTTATCTCCGCTATATTATCACCTGAGAAATAAAATCTTAATTTCTCTATTTTCCATTTATCAGTGATAGTGGAGGGAATGGTATAACCAACAGTAACATTTTTCAGACGAGCATACCATGCGTTTTGAACAGAAGCGTCATTATTGTCCACATTCCATTTATTTTTTCCACCCTGTAAAGAAAGACGGGCATACTCAGCATTTTGATTATCCCAAGTCCATGTATCCAGTTGAGTTGTCAAAATATTGTTGTAGTTAGCGTAAAAAGCACAAGTGTTTAAACCACCTTCACGCAAGAAATAACGTTGACCTACTCCTTGTACAAATAAAGAAAAATCAATATTCTTCCACTTAGCACCGGCATTAAGCCCAAAGGTAAAATGAGGATCAATATCACCATAATGATACACATCACCAGCTCCAGTATTTCCTTTTCCACCAGTAGTATCATTAGCCGGATCAAGAAGAAGGATTTTTTTACGATCACCAGGGCGAAGATGTGTATTTGTACTAGTTTGTGCTACACCTGACAAGGCACTGTTCCCTTTATACTGTTCATAATATTTTTCAATTTCTTCATACGAAGCAAAAAAGCCTTCAGTTTTATATACGAACAATGAATTCAAAGGATAGCCTTCACGTACTTTCACCAAACCTGCTGTCCATCTGTCGGTTCCCGCATAGTCAAGCACCATAGAACGAGAATCTGCCAAAGAAGCATTTACCCAATAGTTTACATCACCTGCACGATCGTTCCAACCCAATGCTACCTCCCAACCTCTAACCCGAAGCTTAGCATCATTGGTTGCAGCCGGATTTGTTCCCAACACATCCGGATAATTTAAAGAAACTAACATATTATTGTTCTTCTTCTAATACCAATCAAAGCTACCGGTCAAACGATTGCCTAATAAAGCGAAATCAACACCGATATTAAGATTCTCTAATTTCTCCCATGTACGTGTATAATCTGTTAGTTTGGAAAGCCATGCACTTTGAACAAGTCCGGTATTGAAATAAGTAGTACCCAAAGCAATACTTGACAAATAGTCATAATTGCCTAATTCACTCACTGCACCACCGGTAATGCCAAAAGAAGCACGCAGTTTTAAATTATCCAGCCATTTCAAATTATCTTTTATAAAGCTTTCTTCCGAAATTCTCCAGCCGATACTGGCAGCACCAAAATTACACCAACGATAATCAGGATGAAATTTAGAAGTCCCGTCACGACGCCCCAATGCTTCAATCATATACTTTCCCGCATAATCATAATTCAAACGTGCCAAATACGAAACATATCCTTGCTCATTAGATCCTCCCTCTATAGTTTGATGAGAAGCTTCTGCCGACCCAGTGTTCAAATCATGTAAACCGTCATACAATAATTCCGTACGTTTTGCCTTTACATTCTTATAAGTTCTTTTCTCCGCGTTCGCTCCTACCATGACAGCTACATTATGTACTTCTCCGAACGTATGATTATAATCCAACTGAATAGAATAATTCTCATAGAAAGTACGTTGACTACGTTCCTGTACATAGCTGGAGGTTCCTGGATTAACAGCATTCAGTTTTTCCTCTATATCATATCCGGTTTCTGCCGTACCTCCCACCACATAAGGAGCCCCTACATAATAGGTTGTCTTATATTCCGTCTGAATATTATTATTTTTAATAAAAGACATAGCCCCTGTAGCCTTTAAATCTTTAGTAAGTTGAGCTGTCAAAGTATTAGAATAACGAAATGTTTCAAACTCCTGTTGGTTTCGTCCACCAGCCTGCATTGCCGACAACGGAGAACGACCTATCATATATAAATCATAATAATTACCTGAAGGAGTATAAGGAGCTGCTATAGGAGCATCATACATACCAGAATTATTACCATCAAGTCCATCAATCGGCCCATCCGTATAGCGATTACTATATGACATATTAATATTAAATGTCAACCATTTAGTTAAATCATAATCAGCATTCAAACGAGCGTTATACTTCTTAGCTCCATCATCCGTAGCAGTAATCACAGAACGGTCATTAGCATAACCTAATGATGCCATCCACCGAGCTTTTTCACTAGATCCCTGAACATTGACATTATGTTGTGTACTCCAAGTTGTTCCATAAATTAAATCCAACCAGTTATTAGACTCATAATAATGCATCTGACTATTGGCATCTACATAAGTAAAGGGATCTCCAATCGCCATTTTATCTAAAACCAGCAAATTTGTATCATCAAAACTAACTCCTGCATGTGGTGTTTTTCCACCTGATACTAAGATATTATTCCACAGTTGCCCATTTGTATAACGCTGTGTGATTACCTCCCCTCCTTTACCATCGGATTCTACATAATCCTGATAAGAAGCTTCCGCCATAGCTGAAGCCCAATCTCTCATACCTGCCAAAGGTAACATATTAGCAGGTGTATTAGCTGTTACCATACCATTATAAGATACTTTCAGTTTATCACCTTTTTTGCCTTTTTTAGTCGTCACTAACACAACACCACCTGCTGCACGTGCTCCATAAATAGCTGCTGAAGCATCTTTCAAAACAGAAACACTTTCACTATCATTCGGATTCAATGAACTAAATTCAGTATTGCTAATAGCCGGAACTCCATCAATAATAATTAACGGTTCCACTTTATTGGTAGAAGAAGCACCACGAATCTGAATAGCCATATCCTCATTTCCTGGACGAGCAGAAGTTCGTGTAATAGTCAGACCCGGCACTTGTCCCTGTAAACCAATCGCTGTATTAGACACTGGGCGGCTTTCCAAAATGTCTCCACTTACCGAAGCTACCGCACCAGTAAGAGTAGCCTTTTTCTGTGTGCCATAACCTACCACAACCACTTCGTCCAATACTTCCGTATCTTCCTTTAAAATAATCTTCATAAGGTTCTTTTCATTTACTGGAACTTCCTGTGTTTTATAACCGATATAAGACACTACCAAAATACCTTTTGAAGCATTGTTCAATGTAAAGTTACCATCAAAATCAGTAATCGTACCATTGGTAGTACCTTTTACCAACACACTGGCACCAATAATGGGTTCCCCACTGGCATCCACCACTTGCCCTTTTACCGTTCCAGTCTGCATAACAGTCTGCACCCCATTCACCTCTGCAAATACAGTCTGCGGGCTACCTGCCAACAAGGCAGAAGCCATCACCGTAGAAAACAAGATTCTTCTCGATGAAAATTTAAAGAATTCGTTTTTCATAAACTTAAAATTTAATATTAACAGTTTTATTGTTGTTTTCTTATTATATACACTGTTTGATAAACTCGCGCACCTCATGCCGCCCTATCCTTAAATGGTTTTCAACGGTACGGTGCGAAAGATTTAATTCCGCTGAAATATCTGAAATAGATTTGTCTTCAAAACGACTCATTGCATAAATAGTACGACGCCGTGGAGGAAGCAAAGACAATCTATATTTCTCACACGCTTCCAAATCATTGGCCACCACACGAAGTTCTGTTTCATTTGTATAAGCAACCGTATGCTCATATAAATAAGAAGTAACTTCTTGCCTCTTATAATAACGACGTAAATAATCAGTTACCAAATTACGGGCAATAGTAAAAATGAAATACTTAATAGTCTCTGCACAGAGCATCCGATCGTAGTCCATCAGCCGTACATACACATCTTGAGCCAAGTCTTCCGCCTCTTCTTTATGAGCTATCCTATAATAGATATACAGATAGACCGAATGATGATAATTCGTATAAGAATCCTCTATTAATTGAGTAGATTTCATGGATATGTTTTTCATGTCTTCAGCTTTTTGGGTTACATTTACGAATGCAAATATAAAAGGTAGAAGGACAAGAAAAACACTTTTTCTATTCTAATAAATCTCATATCATTACCCTAGACCAAAGACAGACTAATCCGCTAGTTTATAACAGATTAAGAATTTGACACACTCAGTATCATATAATAATTTGATACTCTCAACAAAAAATAGAGAGGTTATTCATTGTTTTTCCCAATACTTCGGATGTACTCATTGGGAGTGATATTAGTCGCTTTTTTAAAATATCGAAAGAAAGAAGCTCTTGAACTGAACCCACACAACTCAGCCAAAGCACTCAAAGTGTATTTAGCATATTCATCTTTCTCCACCAAGCGCTTGAATTCAGCTATGCGATAATCATTGATATAATCATAATAATTACGGTTTAGATACTGATTAAATAAATAGGACAAAGTATGAGATGATGTGCCAATGGACACAGCCAAATCGGCAATCTTCAAATTAGGATTAGTATAAGGTTTTTCTCTATGCATAACAATCTCCAATTTCTCAGCCAACCGTTTACATTCCTCCACACTTATCTTATTTGTCCTGTATTTCTCTTCCGCTACAACATGGGATTCCTCAACTGGCTGAATCTCCTTTTCTATAACTTTAGCAGAGTCAGGCATCAGTTCTTCCCTTTCGTTCTCCACCTCTTTCTTTTTTTGATAAAGGACAGCAATACTTCCGGTCACCACAGCTATCACGATGAACACTATGCTCCATATACTAATAGAAGACGCAATTTTAACCGTTAGCTGAGTTTCTGACTCTGGATTCCCCATCTGTCTTACTTTAAAAGTATAATTACCGGACGGTAAATCATAATAAGTAATATCCGAACGACCTGTCAAAGCCATCCATCCGGTATCCTCACCCTCTAATTGATATTCGTATGACATAAAAGCAGGTGCCGTATAACTGAAATCAGAAAAGTAAAAGGTAACATTCTTCTGAGAAGCTTCCAATGAAATTTCACTCTTGCCGCCATCTCCCACAACAGATTGCACTACAGATTTTCCATTTACACATATATCTGTTATGGCAACCGAATAGGGAACGGATTTCCTCTGATTCATCCGCACTGTATCCAAATACAGAAGCCCTTTGGAGTTTCCAAACCAAATGCCGTTCTCATCACGTACCGGCGGACAAAGAGTAAAAATGGAACTGGGAATACCATCAACAAAATTATAAGGAATAAAATGGTCTTTCTTATCATACCGGAACAAACCATTGTTAGTTCCCAGCCATAACCACTTTTCACGATCCTCTACAATAAACATACCATCATTCCCATCCAAAGGAGTCCCCGGCTGCAAACGCCTAAAAGTAGTCATAGACAAATCAGAGATAAAAAGAGAGCCTTTGTCCGGAAAAAAATAAAGATCATGGTTGGAATCTTCGTAGATCACTCTTATTTTTTCCTTATGAATAAATCCCTCAGGAAACACATCGGTTTTCAATGTCCGGGCAGAGGGGTCCCAAATGCACATTCCATTCTCTGTACATATCCATCCTTTATGAGTGGAATCAAAATAGATTTCATATACGTTCCCTTCTGGCAACTTAGAATTGGCACTGGTATAATGAGCTATCTGTCTGCCGTCTTTATAGCAGAATATTCCTAAAGATGTTCCTATCCACAAATTCTTTTCACGATCCTGCTTGATACAAAAAATATGTCCCTTACTAAAAGGCATTCCTCCATCCGGTTCAAAATCTCTGAGTGTCAAAGTCGCAGGATTTAAAACATACATTCCACCACCGTATGTACCTATATAATACTCATTCTGATAATACAGACAACTGAAAATCATATTTGAGCGTAACTGTGGAACCTTGAAACTTTTATAACGATGATTTTCTTCGTCAATATAAAAAAGTCCGTCACGAGATCCAATCAGTTTCTCTTTCTCTTTGATAGCAAGTGCACGTACTGGCATATCTCTGGAATCAAAAAAAGGAGCATACGTATAAGTGGAGAACAGCCCACTCTGATATAATGTATAATCCAACCCCAGCTGATAGAATCCTACCCAAATCAAACCTTCTTTATCAACCAAAACAGAATAAACGGAATTAGAACGCAAAGTTTCATCCTTCCCTGTTTCATGACGCATGGAACGAACAACTTTCTTTTTATCCGTTGATACAAAATGAACTCCGTTACCATCGGTTCCCACATACAAAAGGCTTTTCCCATCACCGGATAAAGAAGAAATTACATTACAACCTACATCAACAAAACGAGCAAATTCTTTAGTTTGTGTATCAAAACTGATGATTCCCTGCCCCATCGTTCCTAAATAAAGCATACTCCCAATCCTAGCTATATTCTTAAAAGAACAAACATGCTTCTCTTCCATCACATTATGATAAGCCTCTATTTTTCTATCTGAAAGTCGCAGAGAATAAAGACCATTCTCCGTAGCCATCCAAAGTATTCCATCTTCTCCCAAATTCAAGCCACCAATAGAGTTCGCCGCCGACAACATATTAGGATCTATCATAATTTGGTTCAAGCTACCTCCTTTATAAATGAAAAGCCCCCTTTCTGTTCCGATATAAAGTATTCCTTTCCCATCATGTAAAAGAGAGCGCACAGCATATCCTATCGTTTCACGGGCAATGGGCTCCAAACTATTTTTCTGCTTGCTAACACGCCATAATCCACTACCATTCCCCATCCACAATTCATTGCCAGGCATCTCAGCAATGGCATTTACCCGTTTCAATTTTTCATCTGAACCCGGAATAAGATAATGCTTGAAATGAATTCCATCAAAACATTCCAACGAATTGCCGGTCCCCAACCACACATAACCTAAAGAATCTTTATAGATGGCATTTACCACTAAATCTGATAATCCCTCAGTTACAGACAAGCCACGAAAAGCGTAGGAACGAGAGAAAATGGGTAAAGACAAGAATATAAGAAACAATATAAATATAAATCTTAAAATGTTTTTCATTACATTGTGCATATTTGGAACCTCGTGTTTATCAAATAATGCAAATATAGTGAAAAGGGAATATATTTTCCCTATCAAAAAAAGAAAAAATCATCATCCACTTCTTATTTGCTGTATGAAAAAGAAAGGATGATGATTTAAAAAGATTACTTTATAAAAGAAAGTTTATATCAAAGTTTGCGTAAATCATGTCCGGGCAACAAATTATATTCTTTTCCATTCATCCTGACTTTACAAGGTGCAGAAGCTGCATATTTCCAAACGCCCTCTTTATACACCAACATCACATCTGTTACTGTCAATGAACTTATTTCAACATGTGGAGTTTTCAATAGTGTACCTCCTCCCAAAAAGAAAATACAATCATCGCCTTGTTTATTTCCCCACAATGCATAAGCAGCTTGTACAGTCATTTCTCCACTTTTACACAAATGACCTGCATCATCCGAAGAAATAATCCGGTCCACACGCCCCTCTTTTTGTTGAATACAAATTCCGACATGACTTCCAGCCACACCACTTTCCACTTCTGGAAAAGTAACGGAGGAAATACATCCCGGCTCCTTTACCGAAGAAGGTTCATAAACAGCTACAAACGGACGATTCCAAGCTTCACCTTGTTGGCGGGCTACAAAAGTCAACGTAGGTTGCTCTTTGATAGCATAAGGCATATCCGGAATCCGGCTCAATCCTTCAGTCATCGGGCTCAAAGCCGAGAAGACTTTACGTTCAGGAGCACCTTTCATCCACATATTCATACTGATATTATCCTCATCCGGCATCTGTATAGTAAACGTTGTTTTAATATCTTTGGAGGTCTCGGCACTTTTCTTGTCAAACAAATAAGAATAGGCATATATATGTGCCCCAGCAAAAGCCAGTTCCTCCGTTGGTTGAAGAAACAAGCTACTCCCGTCAGCAGCAGTCAAGTTCATGGTTTGTCCCATATTATGATAAAAATAATCATGCATTTTATCTCCTCCCTCCACTTTCCTGCTACGGAAAATATCGACATAATATCCGTTCTTTTCTCCTGTAGTCACAATACTCATCATACGGTTTTGATCAGCTTGTGATTCAGGTTCACGGAAAAAGACTTCACTATAACTCACAGGCTGATAATCTACTTTCATCCCTGCTTCGGGGTAGCAGTTCAATAATTTGAAAGCATGATTGCTTTTCATAACCGGATAAGAAGAGATTCCATCTACACAAACCGTATTGTGTGCAGGGAACTGACTATAATACTCCAAATAATCCAAACCGGAATAAAGGGTCAAGCCAATACCTCCATCCGGTGCCAGACGATATCCTTTTCCATAAAGTTCCATGCTGATGCCATTGGCATGCATGTGATTCCCTTCACTGGCATTTTGGGCAATCATCAAACTATGACGTTTGTCCATGCCATTGCGTTGCACCAACCAACTGGCATTGGGAGCATAAAAAGTAGGAGTTACATAATCATTGATATCACCGGCAGGTATCTTATCATCAATTACCAAAGGCTTGTCACTGAAAAAAGAAGTTACCGCCACCCTCACATTTTTCTTTTCAGTCGCCGGTTTGGAGGCATCGGGATCAAATAACTTCAACATAGCAGTAAATTGTCTTTCCTGATCTTTTTTACCATGTTTCTGGGCATTAGCTACCATACGGGCAAAGATAGCAGGATTCAATTTACCGGGATGTGTATCGCCAAAACCCATTGTCATACAATCCGGAAACAAATATTGCGGGTCGGCGGCCACCGCTTTTTTTATGACAGGAATCTCCTCGGTCAGGTCCATACCCAAATTACGGTCAAAGATAGTGACCATATCCGTATAATCCCCGACAACTACCTGACTATAACCCGGACATTCAGCCCAAATACCGGTTTCAGCATCATAACCATAATCAGCAAGCTGTTTCAGTGACCATTGACGGATGGAAGAACGATTCAACACATAATCAATATAATACTCGCCTCCCTTTTTATCCGGATAAGAAGCATCAGATTCCAAAATCATGCCGATGCTCATGATATAACGTGCCTGCATCAGATTCCAGTTATTATGCGGCACTCCATTATCAATGATATTATCCGCCCATTTCTTGAATGCTCCGGCATAGATGTCCATCTTATCAGCCTTATCGGTTTTCAAATAATCATATAAAAAATCATACAATGGAACCAAAGCATTCACAGCATCCTCGTGAATGACTTCAAAACTGCTCATACCCACCAAAGTCTGCTGATGTCCATGATTCAAATCCTTGGGAACATTCCGGTAATAAATCCCCGTCATATAAGTGTCAAATACCGAAGCTGCCAAATCAGCATATTTCTTCTCCCCGGTCATCCACCAAAGAAAAGCGGCATCACGGGCGATACCCAGTATCTCTACATTAATACTTTGGATGATATTTCCGGTTTTACTGATATTCACCCATTCGTACGGTCTGCCTTCCAACGTCCCATTTGCCAGATACATTCCCCGAGCATCTTCCTGATAAGGCTTCAAATCTTCCAGCTTGGGACGTACATAGTTAGTTGCATGACTGCGTGCACCGGTATACATCACCGTAGGAGCCGGCGCCTTCTCTCCTCCTGCATGATCATAATATTCTCCTTTAATATATACCTCCGTTGCATGAGTTTTCCAATACATTTGCAAACGGGAAGTAAGCCATTCAGGCCCTCGGTCAGCATACCGGTCAGTCCGTTGCTTTAACTTTTCAAACACTTCCTGTGCCCACGGTTCTTCCTTTATCAACTTCTGCGTTTCAACTTTGCCATTACTATCCGTCAGATAACGGGGATGACCTTGTGACAGTTTCACCGATAAGGAAGTTTCCTGTGCATATAATACACTTGTTACAAGCAAGCATATCCATAAAACGATCTTTCTCATAATTCTATTCATTCTCTTTCACAAAAATACGTATCATAAAGCTATTCCACTCAATCCAAATGAATTATTTTATCATCCGCCTCTTCCATTCAAATTTAAAGTTACCGAATATAAAATGTTTGCTTTACCGGCTCTGCAGTCTTTATCTTAGGATCAGAGTTTTTTCCGTATTGCCATGCTATTACAGTTACTTTTACCGGATAGGTGGTTTTAGGAGGAATAGCAGTTAATATCAATCGATTACCATCCACATAAGCCGGTCCCGATTCCACATAAAAATCGACCGGCAAGCCACAACTGGAAACAGCAGATAAAGAAACGTACTTAGTACCACGCTTTATGTCCGGTAACGTTGCAAACTTAATATATTGCTGCTGTCCTTCCGTATTTTTAACCGGAATTGTTATCTGAGCTTGCTGAACAGCCGGTTTATATTCTTCATCTCCCGGATGAGTTATTGAAAAAACAATATCCGATTTCTTGTCCGTCCATAAAGTTCCCCGATTCCATTGTATTCGAAATGTCACAGAATCAACTAAAACAACTGGGCCGGTAATCATCTGCAGGACCGGAGCTTTTCCAGCATGACCAATAGATGCCCCAACAGGCAAATCAGTCCAATTGGAAAGTCGGGGACTTTCTCCTGGAACAGTATCCAAAAAAACAGGGGTCAATTGAAATGTGATACCATCTTCCTGTGGTATAAAAGCCGGGTGAACTTGTAAATGAGTATTCTGTTGGGATACTGTTTTTCCGTTTTGAGACACACTTACCAATTGTGGCTTCATATCGTAATATCGGGATTGATACGCCAAAGTAGCCTCTATCATCTCACGATCAAAAAACCAAAATGCTTGTGCAGGATCCCCTTTAAATTGATTTACCGGTGCCGGAATACATGAAGGCTTTTCATTTTTTTTCCATCGCTCCATCAACCATCCCTCCTTTGTCGGATCTACGTGTCCATAATGCATTGCCTTCTTGATATAGAGAGCTATATATTGTGCTTTTTCCGGAGTATAGGCAAAGTGTCCTTCAGCAGGACAGGCCAACATGCTTAAAGGCAGCAATGGATGCTCCTTACGTTCTTTCAAACCTTCATTGCTCCATGTATGTGCTGATTCATATTCTCCCATGGTTTCCAGACAAGGAATTTTATTGATGTTACGTTCTCCCCAAATATCCGGACATAGCCAGCGATCACGATGATATGGCCACTGACCACTGACAGAAATGCATGCCAATGTACGTTCCGGTTTATAGGCAGCAAGATAATAAGGCCAACTAGCAGCAGCCGAATGTCCTATAGCTATTAAAGGAGCTGTAGACAACTCTTTATATCCAGATTCTTCAGCAAGATCTGCCAAAAGGCCATCCAAAGTTTCCCATGCCCCATCCGTAAAATCAAATCCATGATTGAAAGAAGGACATACCCATATTTGAGCAACATCAAGCTCAGCCATACGTTGTCGGAAAGCCTCATCTTCAAGGATAGAAATTTCCTCCATATTGTGTTGGGCAACCAAGATTGCTTTTACTTGTTCACACTGCCCGGGAATCCACAAGTAAGCCCTTGACTCAGGATTTTTGGGATGAGTACTAAAATTACGGACGGGTACAGACCATTGCCAAATTCCTGTTTGTGCAACAAGCGTAAATGATAAAAGCCAACCGAATATTCCAAATAAAAATACATGTTTCATAGCTATCTTCATTGTTTATTATAAAAACGAATCAGAATCAAGAAACACTCAACTTTATTCTAAAATTATCTTCCAAAGAAATGAGTAAAAACCTATCTTTGTACGTATTAGATACATATACAAAACTTAAATAGCATGAATAAACACACTTTATCTGTAGCAATCACTTTCCTATTCTGTACCCCAATATCAGGGGGCATACCGGACGGAATTTACCACAAAGGATGGATAGACTTCAACAAGAACGGGAAAATGGATCTATATGAAAATCCTAAAGCCCCGCTGGAAGACAGAGTACAAGACCTGCTTTCACAAATGACACTAGAAGAAAAAACCTGTCAAATGGCCACCCTTTACGGTTCAGGACGCGTACTGAAAGATGCGTTGCCTCAAGACAATTGGAAAACAGAAGTATGGAAAGACGGAATAGGAAACATAGATGAAGAGCATAACGGATTAGGGGCTTTCAAGTCCGAATATTCTTTTCCATACGCCAAACATGTGGATGCCAAACACACCATTCAACGCTGGTTTGTAGAAAAAACACGTTTAGGTATCCCAGTAGATTTCACCAATGAAGGTATTCGCGGATTATGTCATGACCGGGCAACCTACTTCCCCGCCCAGTGCGGACAGGGTGCCACCTGGAACAAAAAATTAATAGCCCGTATCGGAGAAGTGGAAGCTAAAGAAGCGGTAGCATTGGGATATACCAACATCTATTCTCCCATCCTTGATATCGCCCAAGACCCTCGCTGGGGAAGATGTGTAGAAACATACGGAGAAGATCCTTATTTAGTAGGAGAATTAGGAAAACAAATGATTACCAGTTTGCAAAAATACAATCTGGTAGCTACTCCGAAACATTTTGCAGTTTATAGTATCCCGATAGGCGGACGTGACGGAAAGACACGAACCGACCCACACGTAGCCCCACGAGAAATGCGTACCTTATATATAGAACCTTTCCGGATGGCATTTCAAGAAGCCGGAGCGCTGGGAGTAATGAGCTCTTATAATGACTATGACGGGGAACCCATTACGGGAAGCTACCATTTTCTGACCGAAATATTACGTCAAGAATGGGGATTTAAAGGATACGTAGTATCGGATAGTGAAGCTGTGGAATTTATCTCCAACAAGCATAAAGTAGCAGATACATACGAAGACGGAATAGCACAGGCGGTCAATGCCGGACTGAATATCCGTACCCATTTCACTCCGCCTGCCGATTTTATCTTGCCTCTTCGTAAAGCTGTTGATGATGGCAAAATCTCTCAGGAAACTCTCGACAAACGGGTAGCCGAGATACTTCGTATCAAATTCTGGCTAGGGTTATTTGACAATCCCTATCGTGGCAATGGTAAACAAGCAGAACAAATAGTCCATAGTAAGGAACATCAAGCTGTGTCATTGGAGGCTGCCCGTCAGTCACTTGTATTACTAAAAAATGAAACGCACCTGCTTCCTTTATCCAAATCTATCCGTTCCATTGCCGTTATCGGTCCCAATGCCGACGAACAGACTCAATTGATTTGCAGATACGGTCCGGCCAATGCTCCTATTAAAACCGTTTATCAGGGTATAAAAGAACTGTTGCCTCATGCAGAAGTGATCTATAAAAAAGGATGTGACATCATAGACCCTCATTTCCCGGAAAGTGAAATCCTTGATTTCCCGAAAACTGCGGAAGAAGTCCGATTAATGCAAGAAGCCATTCGTGCAGCCAAACAAGCCGAGGTGGTAGTCATGGTATTAGGAGGGAATGAGTTGACCGTCAGGGAAGATCGTTCACGAACCAGCCTTAACCTTCCCGGACGGCAGGAAGAACTTTTAAAAGCTGTTTGTGCTACCGGAAAACCGGTCATTCTAGTAATGCTCGACGGACGCGCTTCTTCTATAAACTACGCAGCAGCTCATGTACCTGCCATTTTACATGCTTGGTTTCCCGGAGAATTTTGCGGACAAGCTGTGGCCGAAGCCTTGTTCGGCGATTATAATCCGGGGGGAAGACTGGCAGTTACTTTTCCTAAATCTGTAGGGCAAATTCCTTTTGCTTTTCCCTTTAAACCAGGGTCAGACGAAAGTTCCTCCACTTCCGTTTACGGAGCGTTATATCCTTTCGGGCATGGTTTAAGTTATACCACTTTTACTTACAGTGATTTACATATATCACCATCACATCAAGGAGTACAAGGAGATATCCATGTAAGTTGTAAAATCAAAAATACAGGAAAAATAAAAGGAGATGAAGTAGTACAACTTTATTTACGGGATGAAATCAGCAGCGTTACCACTTATACCAAAGTATTACGCGGCTTTGAACGTATCAGTCTGAAAGCTGGAGAAGAACAAACTGTTCATTTCAGATTGCGACCACAAGATTTAGGATTATGGGACAAAAATATGAATTTCCGTGTGGAACCGGGTAGTTTCAAAGTAATGCTCGGAGCTTCTTCTACAGACATCAGATTACATGGTCAGTTCGAAATAACGCCCTAAACCTCCCACCATTTTAACTCAGCATGGAATGGCAGGAATATTGGCTCTGCGGAAATTTCCGCAGAGCCCAAGTTTTCAAACTGACCCAAAATAAGTCCAATATAAATAAAAGAAAAACAAGATATCCATGAAACAAATTCATAAATACCTTGTTTTGTGTAGCGGGACCCGGGATTGAACCGGGGACCTCATGATTATGAATCATGCGCTCT
>ENA-OPRR01001386-OPRR01001386.1-human-gut-metagenome-genome-assembly--contig:-NODE-1386-length-20458-cov-20.712934_pt1 | contig 20458 bp, 19 predicted proteins | sample MGYA00241796_ERZ501883 | MGnify/ENA primary metagenome ERZ501883 (study PRJEB25962, sample SAMEA2042406) | human gut metagenome | biome: human gut; feature: human-associated habitat; material: faeces...
GCGGTTCCCGCCAACACCCGCCAATGAATGACTTTGAAATCAGGGAATACTTTATGGATACTCTTTTAAGGCTTATTTATAGCCGGATAGTTATTCAATTATCCGTTTGAATAAGTAAATGGTCTGGTATTTGAATTGCTGTTCAGGCAATTATTAAGATAGCTACCCGAATAAGCAGGCAAATATCCGGCCGAATGGATATATGATTATATGGATATGTGGGCTGCCGTTTGAATATGCACATAGCTACATAGCTATTTAGCTATGTAGCTGAATAGATAGATAGCTATATAGCTAACCGGATAAACAGACAACAGAACGGATAACTGAAAAGATAAACGGCTATTCATCTGGTTATCAATAAATCTTTTATTATCGTATTAGTGGAAAAATACTATAAGAATTATCTGATTTTTTAAGAGAGAGTATTCAGGTGTGGAGTGTGGCAGGTCATTCCACCGGCTCGCCGCCATAGTGAAGGCGGCAGATGTCTTCGTGGATTTCACACATGATATGCATCTGCATCCGCTTGCTGATATGGCGGCTTTGGGAACGCATGAACAGACGGTTCTCTATCAGACTGCAAAACTTCGTACCCTCCCTGCCTACAATGCAGACAATCTGATTCTCAAGGAAAAAATCCCTGTCGGTGGAACACTCCACATTAGGGGCTGTTCTTATATACTTCATATACCGGTATTTTAAAAGGTTTTACGGTGGCGGTGTGGGTGGGGTCATCCGGCCCTGCCCTCTGTTCCCTTGGGGGCGGTGAAAAAGATGCGCCGGATGTTGTTTCCGGCACATGGTCATTCTTATCAGGGAAACAGTTCATTGACATTCTTTCCCGACAATCGGACAAGCAGACTTTCGTATTTGTCGTATTGCTTGTTGAATTCATCTTGATACTTGATACGGTATGTCCCGTTTTGGGTCATGAGTTGTTCGGGCAGTTTCCCGTATTTGTCTATCAGTTCCTTCTCTGCAAGAGAACATGCACATTCTTTGATTATGCATAAAATATCTTCTTTGTCCATAATGTTTGAGGATATTGTATTGGAAAAAGAGGGGGGAAGGGGAATTTTCCCTCCCCCCCGGTTCTTATTCAAGCGGCTTTCTCGTTATTAGGTACGTGGCAGTCCGTCTGCTTTTCCGCTTTCTTGGCTGCTTTCTTTTCCGCTTTCTTCATTTCCTTTATCCTTTCCTCCAAACGTTCATGCCGTTTCTGATATTCCTCCTCGTGGGTGGCTCTGGCAAGTCCGTACCGGTCGGGGAAGTGCATGTTTGCGAAGTCCCTCAACAGCTTGGATGCGTTGTTGTCTCCGTAGCCGTTCTCACAAAGGAAGTGGCTGATGAAGTCCCGTTTGATTACCGTCTTTTGTGCGTCCGTCAATTGGGCAACGATTTTCATCCGCTGTTTCTCGTCCAATGCGAAAGGCTGGTCCTTGATGCCGAAAAGCGGGAAATGTCTCCTTTGAAGTTGGGCAAGCATGGCGAAATAAACCATGCCGTCCTCGTACTGCGTGAACGGGCTTTCGGGATAGTCGTTCTCACGGACAATCTTCTTCGTGTCGGCAACGGTCTTTTCGATGGAAAGCTGTTTGAAACGCTTGTCCCTTTCCTGCAATGTCCCGATAGTGACGGGGGCGGTTTCCTTCCTGTTTATCTCCACGTAACAGAGTTCGGGTTCTGTCTGTCCTACCCTTACATAGGTCTTTATCCTGCCTTCCTCCTTCATGCGGCCAAGTTCCTCCACCTTTCGGGCGTATTCCTCGTTTCTGCGCTCAAAGGTCTCTACCGCCTGTTCGTACTCCTTCGGCTCGGTGAACCGCTCTTTCTTCGGTGCTTCGGGGGCTTTTGGAAATTCCCTTGCCGACACGTTGTAGTCAAGTTCCTTGATTTCATGCCCTTTCTTGTCCAACTTCTGTAGTGCCATATCGTTACGGCTTCCGTAGTAAGGGCGTGCGACAACCAATTTCGGATCGGATTTCAAAAGTTTCTCCGTCTCTTTTGCCACATGGGCTGCGTTCTTGGCTTCCAGACACTTGCGGTTGGTGCAGTGTCCGCATCCGTTATGCTCGGCAAAGAGATTGTAATTGGCTGCGTTGTGTACGCATGCCTTGCATTCCGTCTTGTCGAACTTGTATTGCTCAAGGTCGGTGGTATAGTATTTCTCAAAGTACCTTTTGAAGAGATTCAGTGTATATCCCGTCCAGTCCTCACCGTTACCCTCTTTGAGGTGCTTCTCGTAAACGTCCTTTTGGATATTGGGTTCATAGGTGCTTATTTCCTCGGCTACGCTGATAGTGATTGTTTCATTATCCAACAATTCACCGATAGGCGCATAGAGTTCGTTCAGTTTCAATCGGGTATAGATATACTTCTCGCTTCGTCCGAAACGTCCCGCCAAAGAATAAATATCATACCGTCCCTTTTCAAGCAACCGCTTGAAGGCTCTCGCTTCTTCGGTGGGGCGTACCGCAATGGCCTGCAAGACTCCCACTTCCCGAATGCTTTCCGCAAGTTCCTGCAATGATGCGTCATTGAACGTCTTGCGGTGGTTGTCCGTGCTTGGGTGTACGGTGGCAATGTCAAGGTCAGTCTCGGCTGTGGCCGTTGCAAGCGGTGTCTTGAACGTGGCCTGTTGCGGTGCTTCTTCCGTAGCCGTGGGCACGTCCTGCGGTGTGAGTAGCGTCATCGGCTTCGGGATGATTGCCAAAGCGGTCACCTTTACTGCATTTTCTTTCTCTGATTTCTGTACGCTGTTCTTCTGTACTTTCTTGTTCGTCTTCATAATGATAAGTTTTTGAATGTTGATAATTAATTGAATTGGCGTTTGATAGGCGGGCGGATTGTTCCGCCCTGCCGTTCATGCTGTCATACGCGGATGCACGTGGCGAGTGCTTCCCTTACTTTCTGCTCCTGCTTCTTGGAATATATCCACCCTGCACGCCTTTCGCCCTTATAGGTGAGGTTCGCACGGAACAGACCGTTCAAGTCTTTCAAAACATCCTTTATCGGCTTGGTGTCACCGAATACGGCTATCGCCTTTTCGCTGTATTCCACGATTTCAAGACTGAGGGCTGAAAGGTCTGCGGTTGCTGTCGGCTGTTGCGCTTCGGTTTCCCTCTGCGGTGCTTTCATGCAAAGGTTGGCTTCATCCCCTGCGGTGTGCGCATACCGTTCTATGAACTTTTCAAGGTCACAGATAGGCTCTTTCTCAACCGTCCAACCGCTGTACTTGTGCTTGCCCAGATACATGCCGTCCCCCATGCTGTAATTCTCACGGTGTTCGTAATCTGCGTTATATCTAAGTAGGCCGTTCCCTCAAAATTGGCGGCATGCTTGCGCATTTCCGAAAAGAGGTTGCGTGTATGCTTGGAAAAGCCTAAAATGACGGTTCTTGCTATACTGTAGTCGTAATAGTCCGTATAGCTGTCGCACTCGCTTACCCGTAGTGTGCCGATAATGACCGCCTTTGCATCCGTCGGGACAAGGGGGCGCAAACGCTCCGCACCGATTTTGGCGATACGTTCGTATTCCTCTCTTGCTTCCTTCGCTTTCTTTTCTTCCTCGGCTTTCTTCTCTTTTGCCTTGGTGAGTAAAGCGGCTGTTTCCAAAGGGTCCAAGAACTTGGGGTTCGCATCATCGTAATAGATTCCTATTCCGAATTTTTCCGATAATGGCCGGATAAGGTTGGAAGTGTGAAACTCGTATGTCCGCAAATTGACAAGATGATAGGTTATTCCCCACTTGTCACGGGTTACTTCATACACGATATAGCTGTCATAGCTGTAGCCTTCCAATACTACCACTTGATTGACTGAAACGGTCTGAACGCTTCTTTCGTAACTTCTGTTAGCTCCTAATAAATGCACTTTAGTCATAATGATTTAATTTTAAAATGATTAATATTCTGTCAGAGTATCACGCAAAGAACAAGGATGAGAAGAGCGATCACGCAAAGGGAAAGGATGCGCCACACGGCACGGATGAGGAAAACCACCACCGCCAAAACTGCCAACATGGGCAACCAACCACCCAAACCAATCGCCACACCACCAAGAAAGGCACACACGAAACGCACTGCCACATAGACCACGAAGCCGACCAGCGACCACTTCACCAAATTTTTAATGCCGGTTGGAGCGGAGCCGAAGCCTCGTTTCCAATCCTGCCGCATTTCAATTCTCTTTTTCATAACATTGACTTTTTTTTATGCCTTGTCGGTGGCTTCACCTTGCTCGTTTCAGGGGGCGGATACGGACGGGGAGAAAATATGCAAGGCTTTTGGTGAAAAATTTTCAACCGCCCGGCTGGACGGATTGAAAAATTTTCGCCAAAACCCGTAGGGTGCGAAGCGGGCTTGCAGATTTTTAGGGGCCCCGTCCGTAGCTTCGCACCCTGAACCACGCAAGGTGGAGCCACTGACGGGATAAATAAAAACGGGAAAATCGTTATATGGGAAAAAGAGAATTGAAATGCGGCAGGATTCGGGGCGGGCTGTATTCAATGGCTTTTATGATGATTATCGCAAAAAATATATCAACTCTAATTATTTAAATATATAGATGCTTAAAATGTAATCTTTTTATTTGTAAAAGAATCAATGATATAAAAAGCAACTATTCTATATGAAATCATAATAGAATAATTGCTTGAATAAAAGGATGTACTCGTTGAGCGGAAAAATTATGTCAAAATTATTATATTATTCATACCTTACAAATCAACACATACAGAGATAATCTTATCTTTTAATTCCACAAAACCACCTTTTATACTTATTTTTTTTTCTTCACCATTTTCTGAAATGTATCTTATTTCACCACTTGAAAGAGTGGCCACGACATAATTATGGTTGGAAGTAATTGCAAACGGGCCATCTTTTCCTGGTAATATTATATTTGTAACGTTTACATTATACATTTTTTGATTCGTATAGATAATGTTTAATCTTAAGACTTTCATATGTATTCTTTTATTTATTATGAATTAGCATCCTTCGATGTATCATCTTTCCATCCTCCTCCTAAAGCATGATAAAGATTAATCACTGCTTGTAACTGTTCAAACCGGTCACTGACTTGTAGAAGCTGTGCACTAAACAAACTTTGCTGTGCCGTCAATACTTCGAGATAAGTGGAAGTTCCAAGTAAGAATAATTCCGTGGTGGAATCAACAGATTTTTCCAAAGAACTGACTTGAATTTCTCTTTGTACTCCCTTTTCTCCGGCAGATTGGAACATATAGAGTGCATCACTCACTTCCGCTCCAGCATTGAGCAGACTTTGTTTGAAAGAAAGTAACGCTTCTTCCTGTTGTGCTTTAGCAATTTTAAGGTTGGCAATATTTTTACCTTTATTAAATAGAGGTTGGACTAATGAACCGATAGCGGAAAGCAGAAATTTGCCTGGATTAAGAATACTTTCGCCCACGTTGTTTGTCCATCCGGCAGTTCCGTTTATCGTAATGCCCGGGTAAAATGCCGAACGTGCGGCATTAGTTCCATAATAAGCCATCGCCAATGACATTTCTGCCTGTTTCACATCAGGCCTGTTAGAGAGTAATTGAAGAGGAACGCCCGATGAAAAGCGTGTAGGTAGCGGAATGTTCTCCAATTTGTTCCGGTCTATATGTTGGGGATTATCCCCCAACACGACTGACAATGCGTTTTCTGTTTCCCTAATCTGACGTTTCAAATCAGGAATATCGGCTTCTACCGACCTATAGTTGGCCTCACTCTGAGTAACGGCAGCCTCGTTTGTCATACCCGCCTCTTTCATCTCACGCATAGTCTTGACGCTTTCTTTCCAGTTCTCCGCTGTCACCTCGCTTATAGCCAATTGTTTATCAAGCATCAGCAAAGTGTAATAACTATTGGCGATGGAAGTAATCAGCTGGGTTTGCACGGCTTGTTTGTATGCCTCACTCTGTTCAAGTGCCGCTTTTGCTTTGCGTTTGGCATTGAGTAATCCGCCGAAAATATCTATTTCCCAGCTTGCGGTAACGGGAAGTTGATAGGATCTGGTAACCGCTTGTTTGTCAAAACTTGAAACAGTCCCTTGTGGAGCCAGGCTGATTCCCGGTAAATAAGCAAGTTTGGATGATAGTAATGTTGCTTCTGCCTCTTCAATGCGTAAGCGGGCTATCTGTAAGTCTGTATTGTTTGTCAGTCCCTTTTCAATCAGACTCTGTAATTGGGGGTCAGTGAATACTTCACGCCAAGAAAGGCTGCCGAAGTTGAGTGTGTCCACTTGCGGAATATCCGGTTTACGGTACAAACTGTCAGTTGGCAGTTCAGGACGTTCATATGATTTATAAATGTGGCAGCTGCTTAAGGAGCAGACCGCCAACAAATAAATGGCAATTTTATATTTCATACTTTTATATTCTTAATTTTTCTGATGCATTACTTGTATTTCCTTAGGCTTTCTGCCCATAACCTTTTCCTCTATCCATTGGAAGGCGATGAAGAATACCGGAACAACAAATAGTAACGCCAGTGTTCCGATAATCATACCTCCCACAACTCCAGAACCCAAAGAACTGTTTCCTTTGGCACCGACACCCGTCGCAAACATCAAAGGCAACAGGCCGAATATCATGGAAAAGACAGTCATAAGAATAGGACGTAAACGTACCATAGCCGCCGTTAGTGCCGACCAGGTGAGACTTAATCCCAGCCGTCTTCGTTCGGTTGCGTATTCCGTCAGAAGGATTGCTGTTTTGGATAACAGTCCAATCAACATAATCAATCCGGTTTGCAAATAGATGTTGTTTTCCAATCCCATGATTCGGGCAAAGATAAAGCTACCCGCCAATCCGAACGGAACAGAAAGAATAACGGCAAATGGTACAAATAGGCTTTCATATAATCCGCAAAGAACTAAATAAATCAACACAATACAGATGGAGAAGACAATGATGGTGTTATTTCCCGTTCCGGCTTCCTCGCGGGTGATGCCACCAAAATCATACCCATATCCTGACGGAAGAACCTCTGCTGCCACTTCCCGAATGGCTTTGATGGCATCGCCCGAAGAATACCCGTCTGCGGCTGAACCGTTCACTGATATACTACTGAACAGATTAAAACGGGCAACAGATTCAGCTCCATATACCTTTGTTAAAGTCACAAACTGATTGAGCGGAGCCATATCACCATTTTCTGTCCGGACAAATATGTTCTTCAACGATTCCTTATTTAAGCGATACTTTGGATCAGCCTGTATCATAACCCGATAGAGCTTCGTGAACCGGTTGAAGTTGGAAGCATAAGAACCACCGTAATAACCACCCATAGCATCCAGCACATCATTGGGAGAAACTCCCGTCTTCTTACATTTCGCCGCATCCACATCCACCAGATATTGAGGGAAGTTGATATTGAAAGCGGTCTGTGCCGCCGTCACTTCCGGACGTTTACGCAGTTCTGTTATAAATTTTTGGCATACCTCATATAAATCGTTCAGTGAACCGCCTTTCTTGTCTTGTATATAACATTCGAATCCGCTACTTTGTCCGTATCCCGGAATCATCGGTGGAGTAAAAACCAATGCCTGCGCATCATTTATGTCTCCGATTCGTTGGTAAATGGTATTTGTTAAAGTCTCCACGCTGTTCTCTTCTCCCGGACGTTCATCCCAATGCCGCAGTTTGAGAATAAACATACCGTATGACGAACCCTTGCCCGAAGTCATACCTGAGCCGGCTATCTTGGAATAATGTTCTATTTGGGGAAGATCCTTTATCTGTTCTTCTATCTTGTCCATGACACGTCCGGTTTCTTCGATAGAGTTTCCCGGTGCAGTAATCACATCGATATAAGCGGTGCCTACATCTTCTTGTGGAACAAGTCCGGTTTTGGTCGTATTCATCAACACAGTCAGCAATATGACAAAACTTCCCAGTGACGCCCAACTCAGCCAGCGGTGCTTGATAAAAAACATGATACCGGTCTTATATCTCGCTTGCAGATGGCCGAACGAAGTCTCGAATGCCATACGGAACCGTTCGGAGAACCCTTTTCTGACTTTTCCGTCTGACTTGGGGCGCATAATGAGCGAACACAATGCCGGACTAAGTGTCAATGCATTGACAGCCGAAATACCTACCGCCACCGCCATAGTCACACCGAATTGTGTATAGAATGTACCACTCGTGCCGCCCATAAACGCTACGGGAATGAATACCGCCATAAATACCAGTGTACAGGTAAGAATTGCCGATGTAATTTCACGCATGGCATCTACAGAGGCCAGATAGGAAGATTTATAACCGATGTCAAATTTTGCCTGGACAGCCTCTACCACAATAATGGCATCATCTACGACCACGCCAATAGCCAGTACGAGGGCAAAAAGAGTTAACAGATTGATGCTGAATCCGGCTATGGCGAGAAAAGCAAACGTACCCACCAGAGATATGATGATAGCTACCGATGAAATTAGTGTAGAGCGTAGGTTTTGTAAAAAAACGTATGTAATGAGTACGACCAATATGATAGCTTCTATCAGCGTCTTGATGATTTCATGGATACTTGCATCCAAAAAATCCTTTGTGCTCATCAGATGGGCAATTTTGACACCTTTTGGAAGTTCCTTCTCTATGGTTTCGAGATAATCGTTTATTTCACCCACTACTTCATTGGCATTGGAACCTGCTGTCTGAAATATCATGCAAGTGGCTGCCGGATGCCCGTCTATCTGTCCGTTGATAACATAGTTCTGTGCACCCAGCTCAATGGTTGCCACATCTTTCAAACGGAGAACCTCTCCGTTGGGTAACGACCGGATAACCATGTTTCCAAACTCTTCGGGTTTTTCGAGCCGCCCTTTGTATTTCATTGTGTATTGGTGTACGTTTTTGGAATTTTCCCCCAACGAACCAGTTGCAGCCTCCAAGTTCTGTTCTTCCAACACTTTTTCAATGTCGGAAGGTATCAGCTTGTATTGCGCCATCACTTCGGGGTTGAGCCAGATACGCATGGAGTAATCGGCACCCATGTTCACAATCTCACTGATTCCGGCAATACGCAATAATGCAGGTTGTATATTGATTTTCATGTAATTGTTCAGGAATGTCTGGTCATATTTGTCGTCTTCACTGTACAACCCAAAAATCTTTAACAGACTGTTTTGTCGTTTGATAGTTGTAACTCCAATCTGTGTCACTTCCGATGGAAGCAGACCGGTAGCTTTGCTTACGCGGTTCTGCACATTGACAGCAGCCATATCAGGGTCTGTACCTTGTTTGAAATAGACATTAATCGTGGCATCTCCCGTATTGGTGGCTTCGGAAGTCATATAGGTCATATTCTCCACACCGTTGATACTTTCTTCCAAAGGTACAATGACTGATTTCTGAATAGTCTCCGCATTGGCACCGGTATAGGAAGCGGATACCATAACCGTAGGCGGAGCTATATCTGGATATTGCTCTACCGGTAAGGATGAAAGCCCGATAAAACCTATCAGCAGAATGGTGGCGGAGATGACGATGGACAGTATGGGACGGTCTATAAATCTTTGTACATTCATAATTCAGATATTTTTAAGGGTTAGACACCTGTGTGGAAACGCTGATCTCCACACCTTCCTTTAACGTTCCCACTCCTTCGGTCACAATGATATCGCCTTCCTGCAAACCATCGCTGACTATATAGTTCTGTCCATCGTCTATCGGGAAGATGGTAATCAAGGTCTCTACGGTCTTTCCGTCTACCACCTTATACACATATACTTTATCTTGCACCTCGTAAGTGGCAGTTTGGGGAATAACGATACAGTCTGTCATGTTATACGGAAAAATGAGCGTTCCGCTACCACCGCTCGGAATGACGTGTTCCTCATTCCTGAAGGTGGCACGTAAACTGATGGCACCAGTGGAACTGTCTATCATGCTGCTTACGGCATCTATCCTTCCCTTGTAGGCATATTTGCTGCCGTCACTAAGTATCAGCTCCACTTCCGGCATTTGCTCAATGGCTTTTTCCAATGACCCCGACAGTCTTGAAAGATTCAGAATCTCCCGTTCTGTCATGGAAAAGTAAGCGTATATTTCGGAATTGTCCGATACGGAAGTCAACGGTGTGACAATGGAAGGATTGACCAAAGCCCCAACTTTATAGGGAATCATGCCGATTTTTCCATTTACTGGACTCTTCACAACAGTATAGGAAAGATTGTTTTGTGCGTTCTTCAGTTCAGCCCGTGCCAATGCAAGTGCGGCCTCATTACCGTGTAGCGTATTGGCTGCGGTTTGTTTCTCCAGATAAGAGATGATATTCTTATGAAACAGGTTCGTTTTGCTCTCCGAAGTCATACGGGCGGTTGCCACATTTGCCTCGGCTACTTTCACATTCGCTTCAGCAGTTTCCAGAGCAGCCTGATAGGGTACCTGGTCTATGATACAAATAGTTTGTCCCTGATGCACCGTAGCACCTTCTTCCACACAAAGTTCGGTAATGGTACCTGATACCTGCGGGCGGATCTCCACATCCTGCTTTCCACGTAGCGTGGCCGAATAACGGCTGTCAAGTCTTTGTGAGGTACGACCAATTGTCATTGTTTCGTATTGGGTGGAAGAGCTGGTTATTTCATGTTTCCCACCACATGCACTCAGCAATAGAATACTCATAGCCGGAAATATCATTGCTGTAAATCTGAATGTTGATTTTATTTTCATTATCTGATAATGTTAGTTAATTGAGCAATTAAAGATTATATTTTCCTGTCAGCCGGCAGTCCTTAACAGAACTATTGACAAAGAATCGGAATATACCTTGTGGAAGTTTCCAACAGTCGGCTGTTTCATCATATCGTTTTAAATAAGACAGCGGAATATGGACGGTCACAGTCTCTGTTTCTCCCGGCTGCAATATTTGTGTTTTGGCAAATCCTTTCAGTTCTTTTGTCGGGTAGTTCTCGTTTTTATCAGGAAAAGACACGTACACCTGAACCACCTCTTTACCGGCTCTGTTTCCGGAGTTGATTATTCGGCAGGATATTTCAACAACGTCCTCTTTCTTTTCAATGCTTAAATTGCCATAGTCAAATGTCGTGTAAGACAAACCGTATCCAAATGGGTAAGACACAGGTTTGCCAAAAGTGTCATAGTAGCGGTAACCAACAAACAATCCCTCTTCATAACGGGTACTGTCTATGCTTTCCTTGTGCCCTGCAAGCGGAAAATTGGAAGCAGACGGAACATCCTCATAATTGACGGGCCATGTCATGGGTAATTTTCCTGATGGGGTAACAGTTCCGGTCAGTATGTCGGTTACGGCATTCCCGCCTTCTTGCCCGGCAAGCCAGGCTACAAGTATGGCATCCGGCTGTTCCTTCCATGAGAATGTCTCTAATGCGCCGCAAGTATTAAGAATTACTATTACTTTTTTCCCTTTCTGATGAAAAGCGGTACATACATTTTCAATCAGTTTCTGTTCTGTCTGCGAGAGTAAAAAATCATCAGTGATGTTACGGTCATGAAATTCTCCGGAAATACGTCCGATAGTTATAACCGCCATATCCTGGCAAGAGGCTTGTGCCTGAATAAGCGTATCGGAAAGTTCCATTTCCGCAATACGCTGCACCGGATCGTCAAATTGCCTTTCAGGAAGCGCATCGGTTTCTTTCTTGATATATGTATCATATAGTTCAGCCAGTTTTTCATTCCACTGGAATCCAGCCTGTTTCAAACCTTCTGCCAGAGAAATTGTGTAGGCACGGTTAACATCTCCGCTGCCTGTACCACCGGGTATGAAATCATAAGAAGAGATACCGAACAAGGCTATACGGCTTGTTTGGGATTTATCCAAAGGGAGTGTCAGGTTGTCATTTTTCAACAACACCATCCCCTCTGCGGCTGCCATACGGCTGGTACGGGCATTTGCCACCAAATCAACTGTATTCGTATAGTCATATTGTTGAAAACGGGGTGTTTTGATAATCAGTTCCAGTATTCGTTGTACGCTCCTGTCAAGAATATGGGTAGAGAGTTTTCCGTTATCAACTGCATCTTTAAGAACTTTATACTGTTTTTTCAAACCAGGCATCAGCAAGTCATTTCCTGCAATCGTCTGTTTTACGGCATCCTGTCCGCCAAACCAGTCAGTCATGACCAGACCTTTGTATCCCCATTGCCGGCGAAGAATAGAATCGAGCAATAGACTGTTTTCTGAGGCATATTCACCGTTCACCTTATTATAGGAACTCATTACTGTCCATGGAGTGGATTCACGTATGGCTATCTCGAAAGGTTTCAGGTAAAGTTCGCGCATGACATAGGGGGAGACAAGAACATTGTTCCCCGTTCTGTTTGTCTCTTGATTATTCAGGGCAAAGTGTTTGAGTGAAGTGCCCACACCATTTTGCTGAATCCCCTGAATCATGGCAGAGGTGAGTTTCCCAGCAAGTATCGGGTCCTCGGAATAATATTCGAAGTTACGTCCGCAGAGCGGGTTGCGCATGATATTGGTGGCAGGAGCCAGCAGGATGTCCACGCCATATTCGAGGGTTTCGTTACCTATGGCATTTCCTACTGACTTTACCAATGGTGCATTCCATGTGGAAGCGAGCGACGTGGCTACAGGGAAATGCGTGCAGTAGAAGGTGTTGTCTGTCCCCGGTCGTTTCGGGTCAATCCGAAGTCCAGCCGGCCCATCAGCCAACACGATGGACGGGATGCCTAAACGGGGAATGGCATGGGTGATTCCTGCCGCTCCCGGTACGATCTTTTTGGTAAAGCCTATGGTAGCGGAAGGAATACTGTCGGGTGTATCTTCATCGCCGAAGCCAACCAACAGAGCAACCTTTTCGTCAATGGTCATGGCGGAAATAATTTCATTTATAGGAGATTTCCCCAATTGGGGTTGATGCTGTGCAGACATACTACCAAATACTCCGAAAGTACATACTGTTAAAATTGAAAGTTTCTTATTCATAAATGTTCTATTATTAATAATGTAATCGCCTTCTCATTTAAGCTCTCAAAAACGTTGGTGCAAAAGTGGACTAAAAACTTGGGAAGGATTGGTCTGATAAGTTCAAGTAGGTTTGCCTGAGAAAGTCAGCCGGAAAATAGAAACATGAACTTATAAATCAAATAAGATTGAACTTACGGGACAAATAATTCCGCTTCAAATCCTTCATCTTTGCAGTGTTCAATTTAAAAGAAAAAGAATATGAAAAAGATTTTGATTTTAGCCATTATCGCATTGTCTGGCACAATGTTCATGGCACAGGCCCAAACAGTGGAAAATGATACGGTCAAAGTAAAGACAGATACGACCGAGGTAAAGAAACCTGTAAATAAAGAGATTGCTCATCAGGGTGCAGTCGAAGCATTGAACCGGTGTGACTTTGTACTTCAGGCTCATGATATGGCTTCGGTTAAAACAAGAGCAACAGCTAAACTCGATTCGGCAGCAAATTTCCTTGCCGTAAAAGGGAATAAAGGATTGCTACAAATAGCTCCTCCTGCTGAAAAAGGTGACAGTACCCCCATATCGGGCATAACAATGAAGATGGATATTCTCTCCTGCAATGTAGAAACTGACAAACGCGGTAATGTAACATGCATGTTGTCAACACTGCTGGATGGTACTCCTAAAGATTTCAAAATAAAACTGAACAAGAAAAACAATAAAGCCGTTGTGGAATATGAAGGAAGCACATTTGCTTTTATTGGCGAATTGTTGCCAGGGGAAGTGGCGGATATACATATAGGAGAAAACAAGGGGTAATATTCTTGCCTTCGTACTCTTTATTATCTAACCCCGTTTCATAAATTCTCCTCACTCCTGGTTGTATCTATAATATACAATCGGGAGCTTTTTATTGTCCGTTTTAAGAATATTTATAGAGGTACTGAAGGATTAATGAGAAATAGGCAACAACAAATGAACTGAAGGTAAACTTGGTTGGACTAAAGATATATAAACATATCTGAACGCTATACAATGAATTAAACAAACAGTATATCTTGTGTGTAGTAGCCATATTTTTATGAAACCTATTGAAAATGTACTTATTGAAAATGTATTACCTGTCTTATACTATATCTTGAAAGGACTTTTTGGTAATTTTCCTGTAAAAAAAATGGCATCTTCCATCCGGTAGGATTCGGAAGATGCCGTCTGAGTTAAAAGATTTGGAATATCCTTCCTTTATTCGATGAAGGAAGCCAGTTAAAACAAAACTGTTTGTCTTTTGATCTTGTTGAGAACGAATAATTGCAAAGTCAATGCTGCACCGAGCAATGTACCTAAACAATCGGCACAAAAGTCTTTTATGTCACAACTTCTGTAGCCAGAAACCCCTTGTAGCAGTTCTATCACTCCTCCGGTCAGTATGCCTGCAAGTAATGTGACCAAAATAGATACCATATACTGCGGCAGGCTTTTCTTATTTCTCCCAAATGCGTGTATTGCCAATATGGGAAATGGAAAAAACATCAGCAGATGCACGATTTTGTCATTTCCAAATCCCGGACAGACTGTTACGGAAGTATTGATAAATTAATGTAACTTCCGGTAACAGTATCCGGATTTGAATCGGCAAAGCATAATGCCAGCACTGCTGATATGTAGGTGGCAAAAATGAGTCTATGTATAAGTGAACGGTCCATATATTCAGAATGTAAATCCCACACGGATGCCCCAGTTGTTCATACCATCCATATCATGATAGAATATCTTGCCTCGATTACCCGCATAACTGTAATAAGCTGCAAGATTGATTCCCACATATTTGTGTCTGAATGGAAACACATTGACACCTACTTCCGGAGAGGCATAGATACCCCACGACTTGTCATTATAAAAATACAACTGTTGAACAGATTCGGCATCAAGGTAATTTACACCTAATTTGGCACCGATATATGGTTGCCAGTGTGATTTCCATGCAAAGCGATAGCGCAGTGATACTCCGAATGGAATTTGGATGGAAGAACGTACCTGATCAGTATTTACGGAAGTAGTACCTTCGGTAAATGTCTGCCGGGGGACATACTCGCTTCGTGTATTCAGGTTAATGAAACCTCCTAACGAAATGTTTGGGGTCAGGTAATAACCGGCATCCAGGTAAAGTCCCAGGTCATTCATTTTGTCGGTGAATCCGGAATTGACAGGAAAGTCAAACTGCCAGCCGATTTGATAGTAAGCTCTCGGATTTATTTGGGCTTTGGCAACATGTGACATCAGGCAGAAGGCCAGTACCAATGGCATCAATAATCCAGTTGTGTTTTTTCTTATTCTTTTAGCATCCATGATATTATCTCCTTAATTTGAATGGTTAGTAATATATTCCGATTGTTTAAAAGACTGTTCTATTCCACGTGCCGCCAATGTTATATTGAGGACATCGGAGTTATGTAACAGACCGGTCTGATAACTTTGCCATACAACAGGCAAGCGCTTGTCTGCGCCTTGCTCGGCCTTCAGATTCAACATATCCGTCAGCAGTGCCCCTGTGCTAACACTGAAGCTGACCGGATACGGATAATACCAGTATCCCCAATTTCCCCAATAAAAAGGACTCCAATAACCGGCAAATCCCCACCACCAATAAGGTGAAGCGGTGTATCCCACGAAATGGTAGGTACTGGCAATATATGTCATTTGTAATCCCAAGTCGGCGTTCTCCTTGCTTGCCGCACGACTGTAACCCCGTTCTTGCATGTTACGGTGGCAGGCGTTCAGGATTGGTCCAGCTTGCAGACTGTCGAGATACTGCGGTTTCTCATCTTTTCCGATGAACAGAACACTGTCTGCCAGGTAATATGACTGAAACTGACTGAAATCCGTTTCCGGATCATAATCAGTCATTACGCGATAGTCAGCATCCAGTTTATTCACTTCTTCATCTTTTTGGCAGGAGTATAGGGTTCCTGCCAGAAGTATGAATACCCCTATGTACAATTTAGCTGTCATACTTTTCTTGGTTAGTTTGTTTAATGATCAGAAAGTTGTTCCTTTAAATACGGAACTTTCCTTGAACGGAACCAGTCGCCCGTCCAATGTAACATTGAGAGAGTTGAAATTGGGGATAATCGTTGCTGTGGCACGGTTGTCCGAAGGACTGAGTGTCACTGTAACTTGTGCCGATATACCATTTCCGGTGACATTCATGGAAAGGCGGGTGATGCCTTTCTTGTCTGTTTCCATTTTCAATCCGGTCGGAGTGCCTTCCACTGTGATACCACCCACACCGTTAGGACCGCCGCCTGACTGGAACGGTGAGATTTGTACGGTCGTTTTTCCATCATGCAAGGCAATGAAGTTGGTGGTAGAATTTACATATCCATGTTCACCATGCTTTAGTGTCAGTTCGTCACTTTCCAGTACAAACTCTTTCCTATGCAAAGCATTTTCGGCCTTTATATGGACAACCGAATCCATCAGGTGCCGTTCCTGTCTGGCTATTAAACGTGCATTCTCAACAGAATCTTTCCATTGTTGCAATTCACTTTTCTTTTTCTCCTGGGCATTAGCCTGTATCGCTCCTGTTATAAAAAGAAGGAGCAAGATTCTTTTAAAACATTTTGCTACCATATGTTATCAAATATTTAATTGTTTACGGTAGCAAAATTCATCATTTCGGACAATTAGTTCTTGTCTGTAAATGTCAAAGCCATTTGCCTTTAGAAGTCTATGACGATAGAATATTTCAGGGTCACTGATTCCTGAACTCTTTTGGAGTCATTCCCACATACTGGTGGAATACGCGAGAGAAGAATGAAGGGTTCGGGTAATTCAGTTTTTCCGATATTTCGGTAATACTGATGGTCGTTGAACGTAATAACAGCTTGGCTTCACGCATAATGAACTCAATTACCCAAAAATGAAAAGTCTGTCCGGTGGATTTCTTCAGTACACGCATCAGATACTTGTCCGATATATATAATTTATCGGCGTAAAATGAAACAGACCGTTCTTCCCTGTAATGCTGATGGAGTAGAAAAAAGAAATGATCTGTCAATTCGTCTTGTCGTGTATTCGATACCGACACATTTTTACCGGAATATAGCCTGCTGATTTCAAGAATAAAGGAAAACAGCAATCCTTTGGTAATGGCAATGTACTCATTGCTTTCCTGATAACGTTCAGCTATCAGGTCATAGTATTTCTTCACCAGTTGCATCTCTTTATCTTTTAGCTGTAAGCAAGGGTTTTTTCCTACATATTCTGAAATATCTGCCTTTAGTAATAAAGGAAAATCCGAAAGGAATTCAAACTCGAACCAAAGATATTCAAGTAGCAAATCTTCTGTATGGGACATTTGTCTGACCAGATGGTTTGGATACAGATATATCAATGTTCCGGTATGTATCAAATGGTTCTTCCCGTCAATTTCAATCATGGCTCTACCTTGTAAAACTATAGCGAGAAAAATCTTATTTGAGGGAGTACGTTCCGCTTCCTTTTCCGGAAATAATACGGATAAATGTCTGGTGGAAGGACATATTCCAAACTTGTTTGTCATATCTTTATTAATTGGCATCGAGTATAATATAAGTAAGTTCATACAAATATAAAAGGATTTTACGGATTATTGTTTATCTGCTTGCAAATATCACGAAATGGACAATAACAAATTTGTCTCTCAGATTCAAAGCTGTTTGCAGGAGAAAGTCAGACTAAAATAGATTTCTCTAATCAATATTTGGTTACTATCCGGACAATCCAGACATGGAAATGGACAAAAGGATGTGACAGAATGTTATGAACTTTGCAGCAGAAAATAAAAGTATAAATAAGTTATGATAAAAGAAACCTTAAACTCAAAACTGTATATCCTGGTTGTTATCGGGATTGTTTCAGCTTTCGGTCCGTTTGTGACCGACTTTTACCTGCCTGCCCTTCCGGTGCTGGCCGGATATTTTGATACCACGGCATCGCTCGTACAGCTTAGCCTGACTTTTAGTATGGTTGGATTGGCCGTCGGACAGTTGGTTATCGGGCCGTTGAGTGACAAGTACGGACGTAAAAAACCATTAATGACCTCCCTTGTCCTGTTTTGTATATCCACAATAGGTTGTTTATACGCTTCGGATATATATGTATTTATCTTCTTCCGATTGTTACAAGGATTGTCTGGAGCCGGTGGAGTGGTTATTTCCAAATCCATCGCCACGGATCTCTACGAAGGGAGAGAGCTTATCCGCTTTTTTTCCATGCTTAGCTCCGTGCAAGGCATTGCCCCGGTTTGTGCCCCCGTATTGGGGGGTGTTTTATTGGAAGTGACTGACTGGAAAGGTATTTTCTGGATATTGGTATTGATAGGCATATTATTGATTATGGCATTGGCCTTTTTTAAAGAGTCTTTGAATAACGAGCAGCAACAACATTGCGGTGTGTTTGCCACATTTCGGAACTATGTACCTGTGTTCCAAAATGCCCAGTTTATGCGCTATGTATTGGTGCAGGCGTTCGCTATGGGAGTGATGTTTACATATATTGCTGCTTCTCCCTTTATCTTTCAGGAACATTTTAACATGTCCCCGCTGGCGTACAGCCTGTGTTTCGGCGCCAATGCGATAGCCATAATGCTGGGCAGTCTGATGGTTTCATTATTTCATGACGCAACCGGTGCATTACGTGTAGGTTCTATTGGATTCGGGATAATGAGTTTGTTTGTAGCCGCAGCTTTATTTTTCTCCACTTCCGTGTGGCCGTTGGAATTATCACTGTTTGTTTTTATGCTCTTCTTGGGAATAATATTGCCAAGTTCTACAACACTTGCTCTTGATTTGGAGAGAAAGAACTCTGGAAATGCATCTGCATTACTTGGATTTTTGATGTTCCTGTTCGGTGGAGTGCTTTCTCCATTAACCGGATTGGGAAATATGCTCTATACAACCGGCATTATCATCGTTGCTTGTTGTATCGGTACATGGTTTTGCAATCATATTGCAACCTCGCATATCACTTTAAAGGTAACCAAACAATAAAGGAGATTCACAAATGAAAAATAAAATGATTCCAGACTATCCCATTATGTATAAAATGAGTTTCACCAAAGGGCAGCCTATGAAATTCCAATTTGATGATTTCTTATTCTCATATGTCTATTCGGGAGAAGGAACAATGTGTGTGTCGGGGATTAATCACTCGTTGAGCAAAGGATTCGGCTGGATATTGGCACGTAACGAACATATTTCATTTCACACGGAGAGTTCCATGCAAGTAGTACATATCCGCATATCGGAAGAGGCTGTAACAGAATATCTGTTACGTGCCGCATCTCCGGCTATGACAGATGCAGAAAAAGAAGTGGAAAATGAAGATATAAATGTAATGACAGTAGCCAATCATGTACTCCTTCAGGGGCTGATATCAGGCATTAAAGCCGGTGTTGATAATAATTTCCGGGCTAACCAACCATTGACTTATCTCAAGATACAGGAGTGTATAAATGTCCTGACCTATCTCCGTTCGGGGTTACATAATTGGTTTTCTCGTATGAACAGCTTACAGAGAATTAATCTGAAAGATTTCATGGAATGCCACTATCAGGATAATCTGCCATTGGAGCAATTGGCGCAAGCTTCCGGACGTAGTTTATCTACATTCCGCAGGGATTTTCTGAAAGTTTTTGGTACGACACCCGGAAAATGGTTGTTGACAAAGCGCCTGGAAGAAGCTTATGTACTCATTAAAGAAAAGAAAATCAGGCCGTCAGATTTTCTATTGGATTTAGGATTTGAAAGTTTCTCACATTTCTCCCGTAGTTTTAAGGCGTATTTTGGCATACAGCCCTCCATTCTGTTAAAAGAAAGTATCGTAAAATAAAAATGAAATTTAAATAAAATATAAGTATATGAATAAGGAGTATATATTTGATACTGCGGTGGCATTATTCCGCCATCAGGGAATCAGAGCAACCCGTATGGATGATGTTGCAGAGTTTCTACATATGTCAAAACGTACACTATACGAACAATTTCCAAGTAAAGAGAAATTTATTGTTGCATGTATAGAATATGAAATGAAAAAGGAATTGGAAACAGTGGGTAGATTGGAGTATAAAATGAATTCTCCATTAAAGTTTATGTCTAAACTATATTTACACTCCATTCGCTATTTAAGTTCTTTTCATCCGTCCTTCTTCAAGGATTTAAAGAGATTTCCTTCATGCAATAAAAAATTAGATCAGTATATTTCAATACTTAGAATTAAATTCAATGAAATATTATTGGAATGTATTCATTTGGGATTATGTGTAAAGGATTGCGATACGTTTCTATTCTCTGCATTTTTGAGCATTCGGTTGGAAAATATTAAAAATGGTGTTATTTACTCTCAAAAAGAAAAGACTCCAGGTATTTCTAATTTCGTTATTAAATCCATGCTTATGGGATATATGACAGATAAAGGAAAAGAGCATATTATTTCTATATAAATCCTTAATTCCGCAACACTATAGTTTAACATTATTTATAAGTGCCTGAGCAA
>ENA-OPRR01001388-OPRR01001388.1-human-gut-metagenome-genome-assembly--contig:-NODE-1388-length-20422-cov-5.659891_pt1 | contig 20422 bp, 18 predicted proteins | sample MGYA00241796_ERZ501883 | MGnify/ENA primary metagenome ERZ501883 (study PRJEB25962, sample SAMEA2042406) | human gut metagenome | biome: human gut; feature: human-associated habitat; material: faeces...
GGATGCCTGCCGTACAGCAGTACGTCTTGGCGCTGACAAGGTTTATAATATTTACAGAAGAACAAAAGATGAGATGCCTGCAGATATGATCGAGATCGAGGAAGCAGAGGAAGAGGGAGTAATCTTCCTGAACCTGACCAATCCTCTTGAGATCATTTCTGATGAAAACGGACACTGCCGTCAGATGGTTCTTCAGGTTATGGAACTTGGTGAGCCGGATGCATCCGGACGTCGCGCTCCGGTTCCGGTAGAAGGAAAAACAGAGACGATTGATGTGGACACTGTAATCCTTGCAATCGGCCAGAGAGTAAATGCAGAAGGAATGAACGGGGTTGAGCTTACCAGAAAGGGCGGCCTTGTTTATGATAAAGATACATACATGACAGCACTTCCGGGCGTATTCGCAGGCGGTGACTGCGGTAATGACAAGATTTCCATCGCAGTTGAGTCCATTGGCGATGCAAAGAAGAGCTATCTGATCGTAGATGCTTATCTTCGCGGAGAAGAGATCAAATACGAGCCAAACTATTATGTAACCAAAAAGGACGTAACACCGGCTACTTTTGAAGACCGTGAGAGAATGTGCCGTCCGACTATGGAGCAGCTGAATGCAGAAGAAAGAAAAGACAACTTTACAGAGGTAGTCTTCGGATACGACGAGGAGCAGGCTGTTGAAGAAGCTCATCGCTGTCTGGAGTGCGGATGTAAAGATTACTTTGAGTGTAAGCTGATCTCCTATGCAAATATGTACGATGTGGATCCGGACCGTCTGGCAGGAGACATCAATGAAGTGGAATTCCACGATGAGCATCCGTTCATTTTAAGGGATCCGAATAAATGTATCCTCTGCGGACTCTGTGTTCGTGCCTGCGATGAGGTTATGGGAGTAGGCGCTCTTGGCCTTGTGAAACGTGGATTTGACACAGTTGTTATGCCGGCTCTTGAACAGCCGCTTTCTGAAACAGGATGTATTTCCTGCGGCCAGTGTGTAAGTGTCTGCCCTACAGGCGCTCTTCAGGAAAATCTTACTCTTGAAAAATCTGTTCCGCTTGACACTGAGGCTACCGATACTACCTGCGCTTACTGCTCAGTAGGTTGCTCCATGCATCTTGAAACCTATGGAGACATGCTGGTAAAAGCTGTTCCGGACAGAGAAGGCGCTGTCAATAAAGGACTTCTCTGCGGAAGAGGAAAGTTCGGCTTTGACTGTTCTGTTATGGACGGCAAACTCCTTGAGCCAATGGCAAGAAAGGACGGAGAGCTTACAGAGGTTGATTATCATGAAGCATTTATGCTGACTGCAAAGAAAGCAGAATCTCTTGCCGCAAAATACGGAAGAAACGCAGTTGCTGTAGCAGTTTCTGACAGATATACAAACGAAGAAGCATATGTGATCAAGAAGTTCGCAGATTCTATCGGAGCTAAGACTCTCTGCTTCAACAACAGAGAGAACGGTCTTGAAAAGGTTCTGGGCGTAAACGCTTCTCCGAACACCATCAACGAGGTTCTTTCTGCAGATGTGATCCTGTGCGCAGGCTTTATTGCAAAAGAAAATCAGGTGATCCGTCTGAAACTGAAACAGGCAGCAAAGAACGGAGCAAAGGTTATCCTTGTAAATCCGGAAGGATATGCACAGGATCATATGAGCTTTGCTTATAAAACTGTTGAGACAGACAACAGCCTTGGTTTCTTCAAGGGTGTTGCAAAGGCTCTTCTTGATATGGGCAAGGGCACAGGTGCAGAAGGCTTTGACGCATTTAAGGCATCTGTAGAAGGTGCTGCTGTATCTGAAGAAGCAAAAGAGATCGCTGAGCTTTATGCAAATGCAAAGAAAGCAATGATCGTATTCCAGCAGAACGTAGTAACTACTGAGGCTGCTGCGCTTCTTGGTGACATCGCAGTTGTTTCCGGTCATATCGGAAAAGCCCGCGACGGTATCCTTATGCTGAAAGCAAAGAACAACAGCCAGGGTCTTGTTGATCTTGGAATCACTGCAGGGGCAGAGACTATGGAAGGTGTAAAAGCCCTTCTGGTATTCGGTGAGGATCCGGCTCCGGAGCTTCTGAAAGAGCTTGTATTCCTGATGGTATGCGATACTCACATGACAGAGGCTGCCAAACTTGCAGACGTTGTGATCCCGGGAACAGGATTTGCGTCTACCTATGGTACTTTCACCAATACTGAGCGCAGACTTCAGGTTGTTGAACAGGCCATTGAGGAAGATGTGGTATTCTCCAACTGGGAGGTTGCTGCAGAGCTGGCTCATGTATATGAGGTTGAAATGCCGTTTGATGATGTAGAGGATATTTCTGATGAGATGAACGATAAGCTTCCGGTTTACCGTTATGCAGAAATGGGCGAGATTTATGGCGGAGTTCTTGCATGTGAAAATGCAAAACTTGCAGCTGTGGAAGATGCTGCATTTGTAGCACCGCTTCGCTCCACAGATCATCTGATGAACATGATCGATGAGAGACTGCCTCACGCAAACTGATTTTAAAATAATAATAGCCTGTATAAAAGCGGAAACCCAATGTTCAGGCTGAGATGATTCGGGGAACTGTCACGGCTGTATGCTGTGGCAGTTTTCCTTTTTTGTTTACCGGGAATATAGTACAGTCTGTACGGATTTTTCAGGGAAATAAAAAAGTTCCGCGGGGATGCGTCCGGCAGCAGCAACCGTATCCGCTCACATGTTCGATTTTTTGTCGGGGATATCTTGTAACTTTTTCAGAACTGTGATATACTGATACAGCAAAAGCCGGGAAAACACTTTGAATTTTTGGCTTTTACATGGAATAAAACGGCAGCTTTCATGCCATTTGAAGAAAACAGACGAAAGAAAAGGTTAAAAATATGACAGTTTTATATGTGATCCTGCTTGCAGTTGTGCAGGGAATACTGGAGTTTCTTCCTGTAAGCAGTTTTGGACATCTGTGCATTCTTCAGAACATTCTGGGGATGGAGCACGAAACGGGTGTTCTTCTGGAAGCAATGCTTCATTTTGGTACGCTGGCAGCAGTGATACTTACTTTCTGGAAGGATATTTCAAGACTTCTGCTGGAGTCTCTGGACATGCTGATGGATACAATCGGAAATCTGTCTCTTTATATCCATAATAAAAGAACAGGAGACAGACTTCGATATGCAAAAATCGTAAGCAGTACTTATAAGAAATTTGCGCTCCTGCTTCTTGTTTCTATGATACCGACTGCACTTCTGGGTTATACAGCCAGAAGGCTTGTTGTGCTTGCGGCTTCTTCACAGCTGCTGCCGGGAGCGGGAATCCTGATTACAGGAATCGTTCTTCTTGTGGTGGATCTTGGCAGAATGGGCGGAAAAAAAGCTGCAAGAGACGCCGGATTCGGAAATGCCATGTGGATCGGTATTTGTCAGGGACTGTCTGTATTTCCCGGACTTTCCAGAAGCGGACTGACGATCAGCGCAGGTCTGATGAGTGGATTTACACGGAGTTTTGCAGTGAAATATTCTTACATTCTGTCAGTGCCGGCTATTATCGGAGCCCTGGCTGTGGAGCTGGGACAGTTTAGCGCGCCTGCAATGACCGTTGGCCTGGGATTTACCTTTGTACTGGGAATGCTCATCTCTGCAGTTGTGGGGTATTTTACCATCCGTGTACTGCTCAGACTTGTGAACAGGGGCAGATTCCGTTATTTTGCATATTACTGTTTTATTGTGGGCTTTGCTGCTCTTATCGGTAATTATGTGTTATAAAAAAACAAAAGGGTATCAGAACTTATAACGGGTTCTGATACCGGTAGTAATAAAAGCAATAGAAGTAGTAGGAGGGAAGCCTGGATATGGCAGCATCAAAGAACCAGAAAGGCAAAAGAGGAACCACAGGAAAAACAGCAAAGAGTACCGCATCAAGAAGAAAAACCACTGCTAAAAAGCAAAATGTTACAAGTGGATTCCAGACAGAAATCATTCTGCTGATCATTCTGGCTGCTTCTATGATCCTGGTTATCAGTAATTTTGGACTGGGCGGCGCTGTAGGCGACCAGATCAGCGCGGTCTGCTTTGGGATTATGGGACTTCTGGCTTATGTATTTCCCGTACTGCTTTTTGTGGGTGCTGCCTTTTTGATGTCCAACAGAAAAAATCCTCTCGCGTACAAAAAAACACTGGCAGCCCTTGTGTTTTTTCTTTTTTTCATATGAGGGATCCTTCCGTAAAATACTGACACATGGAACTGACCAAAAGCGCTGTCAGTTCTTTTGTATCAGAATACACCCGTAATATCTGCAAATGCAAGATATCCGAAGAGATTAAATTGTATATTTTTCTGTACGATATTACAGTTCAGCCTTATTACAGTACCCATGCGATCCTTGTAGAAAAATGGGGGATTTTGCTGCGGCTTGCAGGGATGAATAAGTTGTTGCAAAAAAAATTTCAGGGTATCACAGGAAAATCCAAGAAAAGGTTTCAAAAAAACACAAAATTCTATATAATATGATACAGGAATCAGCAGGACGTAAATGAGGATCTGCAAAGAGAGGAGAGGAAATGAAAAAATTCAGCTTAAAAAATAAAATACTGATTGGCGTTACCCTGTTTTCCATGTTTTTTGGGGCAGGAAATCTGATCTTTCCGCCATTTCTGGGAGCCCAGGCAGGGACACATACCTGGACGGCGTTTCTGGGATTTGCGGTCAGCGCAGTAGGTCTTCCCATACTGGGAGTGATCGCAGTGACAAAATCGGGAGGTCTGGATCATCTGGCATCCAGAGTACATCCGGGGTTTTCTTTTGTATATATTATGATTTTGTATCTGGCAATCGGTCCATGTCTTGCAATTCCCAGAACTTTCCATGGCAGTAGTACCTTTTATGCCGGAGGGCGTTTCTGCGGCGCTGCCTCAGCTTCTTTATTCATTAGTATTTTTCGGGGCTGCCACGGCTGTTGCCATGCATCCTGAGAAGCTGACGGAATATCTTGGAAAAAGACTTACGCCGATTCTGCTGGTGCTGATCATTGTGCTGTTCGCTGCAGGAGCAGTTACTGCAGCAGGAGGAAGCAGTGTACTGGATGCGGCAGGGGAGCCGGCGCAGCTTTATGTGAAAGGCGCGGCAGTACAGGGATTTCTGGATGGATATCAGACCATGGATACTCTTGCAGCGTTGAATTTTGGCATGATCGTGGCTTTAAATATTCAGGCAAAAGGAATAAAAAAGGAAAAGGCGGTAGTGAGGGAAACTATTTCAGCAGGATGGATCGCCGGTATCCTGCTTCTGGCTGTATATGGCATGCTGACCTATGTAGGAAAAATTTCGGGAATCACCTTTGCCGGCGCGGCCAATGGTACAGAGGTTCTGGTAGATATGGCAGGAGCTCTTTTTGGAAAGCTGGGAACGGTTATTCTTGCAGTGATTTTTGTAATTGCCTGCTTTAATACCTGTGTGGGGCTTTTTAGCTGCTGCGGAAAATATTTTGCAGGTATTTTCCCGAAAATCGGATACAGAGGCTGGGTATTTGTGTTTGCCTTTGTTTCCATGGTGATCTCAAATGTGGGACTTGATATGATCCTGCAGTATTCTGTACCTGTATTGAATGCTATTTATCCTATGGCGATTCTTCTGATCATTCTGGCGCTGGTCCATCGGTGGGTGGGCAGATTCAGAAGTATTTATCCCTGGACAGCTGCTTTATGTGGAATCAGCAGTGTACTTATTGTGCTGGACCAGAATGGGATCATCATTCCCGGAGTGACTGCTCTGATAAAAATGCTTCCGGCTTACGAAGCGGGATTTGGATGGCTTCTGCCTACTTTTGCGGGAGCGGCAGCAGGAATACTGACAGATCTAATAAAAAAACAGACGGTATAAAAGGAGGAGAAAAATGCCAGTTTTTGATTTTAATCATACACCGGAAAAGGGAACAGCTCCGGAATGTACGTATACTACTTTTTTGTCCGGAGAACCTGAGGCGACTGTGGAAAAGCCTATTCTGATTTTGGATAATCAGAAAAAGCAGTGGCCTCATCATTCCTGTGGAGTATTTACCAATCCGGTTCATAGAACTTCTTTTGAATTTAAAGAAGAGAGAGGCGTTGTCAGCGCAGATATACGGAAAATTGACGCCCGCTTTGTAAGCCTTATCAAATGGCTTGGAGAGAATCGGATCAATGTACGCCTTTCCGGAGAAAACCGTCCGGAAGGATACAGTGTTTACAGAATCCGTGAGATCGCTTTCGGAGGAGGAACAAAGCTCTCAGCAGAGGACGGTTTCCTTCAGTTTATGATTGAACGTCTTTTTGCCAGCAGCGCGCCTGCGGATACTGCCTCAGATGAGGAAGAGGCAGAGGATGGCGATGAGATGAAGCTTACCAGTATTCAGAGTATTACGGATTTTATGACCTGCGCAGGCCGTACTCTGCCTGATAATATCCGTCTCTGGGCAAGAAGAAATCTTGCAGTGGCCCGTTCCGCAGAGGTTTCTCAGGAGGAACGCCGCCATGCACAGAGAGCCCTTTCCATTATGATGAATATTCAGTGGAAAAATAATTATTTTGAGTCCATTGACCCGAAAGAAGCCAGAAGAATCCTGGACGAAACCCTTTACGGAATGGAAAAGGTAAAGCAGCGCATTATTGAGACGATTATTCAGATCAACCGTACCCATACCCTTCCGGCTTACGGACTTCTTCTTGTGGGACCTGCGGGAACAGGTAAATCTCAGATTGCCTATGCGGTGGCAAAAATCCTGAAGCTGCCGTGGACAACTCTTGATATGAGTTCCATCAACGACCCTGAGCAGCTTACCGGAAGTTCAAGGGTTTATGCAAATGCAAAGCCGGGAATTATCCTGGAGGCGTTTTCCATGGCCGGGGAGTCGAATCTTGTGTTTATTATCAACGAGCTTGACAAGGCTGCAGCGGGAAAGGGAAACGGAAATCCGGCGGACGTACTTCTGACCCTTCTGGACAATCTTGGATTTACAGATAACTATATGGAATGTATGGTTCCAACATCCGGCGTTTATCCCATTGCAACAGCCAATGACAAATCTCAGATCAGTGCTCCTTTAATGTCCCGTTTTGCAGTGATCGAGATTCCGGATTACACACCGGAAGAGAAAAAAGTGATTTTTTTCAAATTTGCACTTCCCAAAGTCTTAAAGAGAATGGGGCTGGAACAGGAGGAGTGTATTATAGAAGGTGAAGCCCTTGACGCAGTGATCGAGAGATATGCGGATACCTCAGGAATACGCGATCTGGAGCAGGCGGCAGAGCATCTGGCAGCCAACGCTCTTTACCGGATCGAGGTGGATCATGTGAAGCAGGTGGTATTTACTTCAGAGATGGTGAAGGAACTGCTTGAATAAGTTTTACTCAGTACACGGGGAAAAAACCAGAGAAGACTTAAATAAGAATTTTTCGTTGCATTTCTTTTCTTCATCTGCTATACTGGTATCAGTATCCGGAAGAGCATTTCCGGAGCTGATGCTTATTTTAATTGAATAAACTGGTTCGAAACCCTCCCAGTATAAAAAACTAGGCAAAGTAAAAAATATTGCGGTCGCTTATGAGTTATCATAAGCGGTCTGTTTGCTGATGCTTTTGTTTATTGAGGGATAAACAAAAGTATTTTTTTTGCTTTGACAGAAAGGAATTAAATGAAAAAAAGAAAAGTAATTATTGATTGTGATCCGGGGATTGATGACAGTCTTGCGATTATGCTTGCACTGAAATCACCGGAGATCGAAGTGATCGGAATCACCATTGTGTGTGGAAATTCACCGGTGGAGATGGGATTTGGAAATGCAAAGAAAATCCTGAAGCAGATGAATCGTCTGGATGTTCCTGTGTACATTGGGGAAAGCACTCCCTTAAGGCGGGATTACGTGAATGCTCTGGATACTCACGGAGAAGACGGGCTTGGAGAGAGCTTTCTGCCTGAAGTAACCGGTTATCAGCAGCAGATCAGTGCTGTGGATTTTCTGGCTGATGTACTGAAAAAAGAGAAAGTATCCATAATCGAACTGGCACCTATGACCAATCTTGCCAGACTGATCCAGAAAGATAAAGAAGCATTTTCCTGTATTGAGGAAATTGTTTCCATGGGCGGCAGCTTTAAAAGTCATGGAAACTGTTCACCTGTTGCAGAATACAATTACTGGTGTGACCCGGATGGGGCTTCACTGGTATATGAGACACTCCATCAGAATGGCCAGAAAATCCATATGGTCGGGCTGGATGTGACGAGAAAGATTGTGCTCACGCCTGATCTGCTGGAGTATATGTGCCGTCTGAACAAAGAAACAGGGGAATTTGTAAAGAAGATTACGAAATTTTATTTTGATTTTCATTGGGAATGGGAGCATATCATTGGCTGTGTGATCAATGATCCCCTGGCAGTGGCATATTTTATCAATCCGGAACTCTGCAAAGGCTTTGATTCCTATGTACAGATTGAAACAGAGGGGATTTCTCTTGGGCAGTCTGTTGTGGACGCTATGAATTTCTATCGGAAAGCATCGAATGCGAGGGTGCTGACTGAGGTAGATGTGTATGGATTCTTTCAGATGTTTCTTTCAAGGATCCTTGATCAGGAATCGGAAAAACTGGATATTTTACAAGATTTAATACGAGGAGATTTAAAATGAAAACTGAAAAAATAAGTGTACAGAAAATCTGTATGATTGCTTTTGCTATCTGCATTAATTTTGTGGGAGGACAGATTGCTTTATTTCTGAAACTTCCTATTTATCTGGACAGTATCGGAACCGTATTTGTGGCTGCTGTTCTGGGTCCTTTTTATGGAATGTTGCCTAATCTGCTCAGCGGCCTGCTGATGGGAATGACTGTAGATATTTATTCCCTGTATTACGCTCCGGTAGGGATTCTTCTTGGTTTTGTGACAGGTCTTGTGTACAGAAAATTCCAGCCGAAAAAGTGGCAGATATTTCCGGCTGCTCTTGTGATCACACTTCCATCTACCATAATCAGTTCCTGTATTACGGCGTTTTTATTTGGAGGAATCACTTCTTCCGGATCCACCGTTCTTGTACAGCTTCTGGCAAAAACACCTCTTGGAATGGTAGGAAGCTGCTTTGTGGTTCAGTTTATCACAGATTACATTGACAGGGTTCTGTGTATTGCAGTAGCAGCAGTTCTTATTACAGCGCTGCGTAAAAGTATGAAGGAGAATTTTGCCTGATGAAAGTTCTGATCACAGGCGCAGCATCCGGGATCGGGAAAGGCTGTGCAGAATTGTTCCTGAAAGAAAATCATGAAGTCTATGGATTTGATAAAAATATATCCTCAATCCAACATCCGAAATATACGCATTTCTGTCTGGATATCAGAGACAAAAACTCTTATCCGGAAATCGGACCGGTAGATATTCTGATCAATAATGCAGGTGTCCAGAATGGCGATGATATTGATGTAAATCTGAAAGGGACGATTTCTGTTACAGAACATTACGGCATTCATCCAAATATTTATTCTGTTATTATGATTGGATCAGCAAGCGGACATACAGGGTCTGAATTTCCGGAGTATGCGGCAAGCAAAGGAGGAGTCCTTGCCTACACGAAAAACGTGGCCATGAGGATAGCTCCTTATCAGGCTACATGCAACAGCCTGGATTTCGGTGGGGTAATGACTGAACTGAACCGGCCGGTGATGGAGGATAAAAAGCTCTGGAATCAGATCATGGAACTCACACCTCTGAAACGATGGATGTCTGTGGAAGAGGCAGCAGAGTGGATTTACTTTATGGCGGTAAAAAACCGTTTCTGTACAGGCCAGAACATTCTAATTGACGGTCTGGAGGCCGGAAACTGCAATTTTATCTGGCCATAGAGTGGGTCTGAAAAATCATTCCTGCGATCTACTGTTATTTTGTGCCCGAATATGATAAAATGAGAAAATAGTGATAAAGATATTTCAAAGATAGAGAAAGTATTTAACAGGAGGCGCAAAAATTATGGATATCAAAGAACAGATTCATGGATTAACAGAGGAGATGCTTACCAATTTGGGAAGGCTGGTTGCCATTGATTCTCAGCTTGGCACTCCCGCAGAGGGGAAGCCTTTTGGAGAAGGACCTGCCAAAGCACTGGAAGAAGGTCTTAAGATTGCACAGGAGCTTGGATTTAAGACAGTCAATCTGGACAATTACTGTGGTTATGCAGAGATGGGTGAGGGTGATGAGATTGTTGGTATTGCCGGACATCTGGATATTGTACCTGTAGGCGGCGACTGGAGTTATGATCCTTTTAAACTGACACGCGAGGGTGATTATGTTTACGGTCGTGGAACAACAGATGACAAGGGACCTGTTCTGGAAGCTCTTTATGCAATGAAGCTTCTTCGCGATTCAGGTGTGAAGCTGAACAAGAGAGTACGTCTCATTATGGGATGTAATGAGGAAACAGGTTCCAAATGTATGGAACATTATAATGAAGTGGCAGAAGAATTATCCTGCGGCTTTACCCCGGATGCCAGTTTTCCATGTATTCATGGCGAAAAGGGGCTTCTGCGGATGATGGCTTATTCCAAGAACACGAAAATCATCTCTGCAGATGGAGGGTTTGTCTTTAACGCAGTATGCGATTCCTCCACAATAGTTGTTCCTGCCGAAGAAGGACTGAAGGAGAGACTGGAAGCTGTACTTGCAGAGACAAAGCTTCAGGAATATAAGGTAACAGAGGGAAATGGACAGATCAGTATTTATGCAAAGGGAGTTCCGGCACATGCCAGCACTCCGACTCTTGGGGTCAATGCAATAGGTGTTACTTTTGAATGTCTGGAGAAAGCAGGATTTAAGGACGATTTTGTGGAATTCTATAATACACATATCGGCACATCCTGCGATGGTGAAGGCATTGGACTGAAATTTGCAGATGAGTATGGCGAACTTACTCTTTGCAACGGTATGATCAAAACAGAGAATGATGTGATCTCCTGTACAATTGATATCAGAGTACCTGTAACATTGAAAGCAGATGAAGTCCGCAGGATGTGTGAGAGCAGACTTGAGGATGAGAATGGTCGTATAGAGATTCTGGGAATTGGTGATGCCTTATTCTTCCCAAGAGAATCCCCACTGGTAAATGCTTTATACAAAGCTTACACAGATGTAACAGGCGATACAGAGAACAAGCCGATGGTGATCGGCGGTGGAACTTATGCAAAATCTCTTAAGAATATCATTGCATTTGGACCTGAGAAGCCGGGAATTGATTATCGTATCCACAGCGCAGATGAATTTATTCTCGTATCCGGTATGGAAGAGGCAGTTCTGGTTTATATGGAAGCAATTAAGAATCTTCTGGCAATCTGATGAAAAATGATGGAGCAGCTATTAAATGGAGAGCAGAACATGAAGGCAGCAGTATTTTTCCCTGGTATTGGGTATCATTGTGACAAGCCACTTTTATATTATTCACGAAAGCTGGCGCAGGAATGTGGCTATGAAGAAACAATTGCATTAAGCTATACTTATGATGGCGGAAATATCCGGGGAAATGAAGAAAAAATGCAGCAGGCATTCGAAAGCCTTTATGAACAGGCAGAGAAAAGTCTTTCTGCCATTGACTTTGACAAATATGATGAAATATTATTTGTCGCAAAAAGCGTAGGCACGATCATAGCATCCGCATATGCAGAGAAACACAGCATCAGATGTCGGCAGATACTATACACACCATTGAAATACACATATAATTTTGTTCATAGAGATGCCATTGCCTTTATCGGAACTTCAGATCCATGGAGTATTGTTCCTGAAGTACAGGCTCTTTCACAAAAACAGCAGGTGCCAATGTATACTTATAAAAATGCAAACCATTCACTGGAAACAACAGATACACTGGAAAACCTGAAAATTCTCCAGGATGTTATGGGGAAAACCAAGGGATTTTTGGAGCGGAAATAAGAAAAAGCACATAATCATATTGAGTAGATATGGGTGAAGAAGTGTCAAGAAACTATTTCTTGACACTTCTTTTTGCTCCATGCTATACTCAATTAGACAAACTGTTATATGTGAAAGTGGTTTCCATAATGTCTTTTTAGGTGGTGATGTGAATATGAACTTTCAAGATCAGATACAGCAGATTTTTGGAACAACAGATATTCATGAACTGAAGCAGATATCCAGAGATGCCGACAATTACAGATGCTTGAATGCTGATATGAATAACAGCATTATTTCAGAAAAGAAAAAAAATACCGGAAGGAAAAATTCGTTTACAGAAGAACAGCTGGCACATATTTTGGCACTGCAGGACCGGGGAGAAAAAATTACAGATATTGCCAGACAGTATCACGTTTCCCGTCAGACGATTTACAGTCAGATAAAGCGAGCCTATAATTTTTCTGATGATCCGGATGTGAAAATGCGTATGAATTTCATGAATCATGATGATCTGTGTACAACGATAGATATTGATTTCAGGCATGAAAAAATTAAGATTAAAAACTATACAGATCAGATTATTTTCCGGGCATTTGGAGTTGTAACTGATCCGGATTGGGCTGATTTTGAATATTTTCTGGAAGAACGCTGTTTTCCCAGAACACGCGATCACAGGAAAGATATTCTGAGAGAGATGGGGCTTCCATTTTATGATCCGTTATTAATTATTGAAAAAACACAGGGGCGCATGTCAGATGATCATCAATGGATTATGATTCTAAAAAAGGAGGGCTGATCAAAAATGGAAATTCGCAATTTTGATGCATATTCTCCCTTGCATAAGAGCGGTCATACTTCCAAGGGAGATCAGCTCAAATGGAAAATTGATGACAGGTGGTATAAGGCTGATTATATGGGATATGAAGGTTTATCTGAAGTTCTTGTATCTGACCTTTTGCAGAAGAGTACCTGTCCTTTCCCTTTTGTTGAGTATGAAGCAGCTGTAATTGAGTATAATGGGAAAATATTTCAGGGCTGTTCCAGTTTGGATTTTCTGAAAGCAAATCAGGTTCTGATTCCGCTGGAAAAATTGTATCGTCGATATACAGGTGAAAGTCTGGCAGTAAAGCTCTCAGATTTTGCGGATGTTTCAGAACGCATTCAGTACCTGGTAACTCAGGTGGAAGAAATTACTAAAATAGATAATTTTGGAGCGTATCTGACTGCAATGCTGGAAATAGATGCGTTTTTCATGAATGAGGACAGACATACCAACAATATTGCGGTCATTTATAATGAAAAAACACAGAAATATGAACTGAGTCCTTTTTTTGATCAGGGACTTTGTATGTTTGCCGACATAAATCAGGATTATCCTATTGATCAGTCATTGGAATATTGTCTGGAAAAAATTGAGGCGAAGCCATTTAGCTCTGATTTTGATATACAGCTGGATGCAGCAGAAGAACTGTATGGCATTCAGATTGGTTTCCAATTTACCTTTAAAGATATTCAGATATACTTACAGAAGAATTCGGAAAATTATCCCAGGGAAGTAATAAGACGCGTGGAGCAGCTGTTAAGAGGGCAGATGCGTAAATATGGGTATCTGATGAAAAAATGATATTACAGAGAGTGTATGAAGTTACAGGCAGATAAAGGATAAAAAAGTCACTTATCTGCCTTTTCTGGTAAACTTTTTGTAACGGCTGTGAGGCGGAGACTGTCAAATCAGTCAATGATACTATACTGCATCATTTCATAATGTAATCTGCATCCTTCTGTAATCTCAAAGGGCAGAAGTGCCCGTGCTACGAGTTTTAACTCTTCTTCAGGCAGATCTGTTCTGCGAAGATGTGCATAGTCACCGTCAATAGATTCTACGATATAATCACAAACTAACATAAAAATCCTCCACTTTATATTTTGCGTAACGCAATGATCATATCTATAGAATACCACAGAGGAAAAGGGTATCACAAGTGCCTTCAGATTATATAGACATAAAAAGAGGGCAGTGTTATAATTTTTCCTAAAGAAAATGCATATGGGAGGTATCGCAATGTCTAAAGTTGTAAAGCTTTCATCCGTAATGGAAAGGGAAGAAAAATTAAAGGAAATCTATGAAGGTCTGGAAGAGATAAAAGATCAGCTGACAGCACTGATTGATGAGTATGAAGAAGAGGAGACACATACAGGAAAAGCAGATGAACTGATCGAAGCCCTGGATGCTCTTGAGGATGCTTCGGAAACCATAGAGGATGTGCTGGAAAATTAATGAAGGAGAAAGCATATTTTCACCTGCCCGGGCTGTTTGAGTTTTATGAGCTGTACCGGATGTTCCTGCCTTTATTCCGGGAACACAGGGAATATTTTTACGACTGGTGTGAAATTGGCTCCATATATGGTGCTCCGGCAGACTGTATCTGGGGTGGAGGCAGGGCTGGCTTCGGAGAGAATGACCCGGAGGAGGTTCTTGAACTGATGCAGGAATATGGGATTTCTGCCCGACTGACTTTCAGCAATTCCCTGCTTCGCCAGGAGCACCTTTCAGACAGAAAATGCAATGCACTGTGCCGGTTGTTTGAGAGAAACAGAGAACCGCAAAACGGCGTGATCATTTATTCAGAATTGCTCTTGGAATATATTAAGGAGCAGTATCCGGGACTCTATTTTGTTTCCTCCACTACCAAGGTTCTGACAGATTTTACACAGCTTGAGGAAGAAATCAGGAGAAAAGATTTCCATTATGTTGTGCCGGATTTCCGGCTAAACAAGGCTTTTGATAAGTTAAATACATTGTCTCAGGCTGAGAAGGACAAAGTAGAATTTCTCTGCAATGAATGCTGCTGGTTCGGCTGCAGGGACAGAAAAGCCTGCTATGAAACGGTCAGCCGCAAGAATCTGGGTGAAAACTGCCTGGAGCATTACTGCAAGGCACCGGAGAGAGAGAGGGGCTATCTTTTTTCAAAAGCTATAGAGAATCCAGGGTTTATTGGAATCAATGATATCCGGGATATCTATCTGCCAATGGGATTTTCAAATTTTAAAATAGAAGGAAGAGGACTCGGCAGTGCCCTGATACTGGAATTTCTGCTCTATTACATGACCAGACCGGAATACCAGATACATGTCAGAGAAAAAATATATCTGGACAGTATGCTGGATCTGTTTTGAGAGATTTATACCACCGCATTGTGTTACTATATGACAATGCGGTGGTTTTTCTGTCCGAAAAAGTATGTAGATACCTGAACTCGGTTGCCATAGCAGTGAAGTTTTCAAAATTATTCCGGAAACAGTTGACATAGCATATAGGTTCTTATATTATATAGATAACCGATATATAGACAATCTATACAATGGGAGGTGAATACTATGGCTATTGAAAAATCACTGGTTTCCGGGAGTATGACAATGCTTATACTGAAATTGCTGTCAGAAAAGGATATGTATGGATATGAGATGATCGATACCCTGCGACAGAAATCTCAGAACGTGTTTGAACTGAAAGCAGGAACTCTGTATCCGTTACTGCACAGTCTGGAGGATAAGGGATTTCTGACAGTATACGAACAGGAGGCAGCCGGAAAGACCAGAAAGTATTACAGTCTGACTGGACAGGGAAGGGGATTTCTGGAAAAAAAAGTAGAAGAATGGAAAGAGTATTCTGCAGCAGTGACCAACGTGCTTGTAATGGAGGTGTGATCTATGGACGAATATCTGAAAACATTACTGGAACAGATTCGCTGTAAGAAAGCGCGGCCTTATGTAAAACAGGAATTTCAGGATCATATAGAAGATCAGATCGAGGCAAATATGCAGGCAGGTATGGATCGTGAACAGGCAGAGAGGGAAGCTGTCCGGGATATGGGAGATCCTGTGGAAACAGGAATCTCTCTTGACAGTGTCCACAGGCCTCAGGTTGCATGGAAACTTCTGGGGATAATCGTTCTTATCAGCATTGCAGGCGTTTTGATACATGCAGGGATTGCCGGAAAAATCAGTGAGAACGCTGCGGCCGGTTCGGACAGATATGTGTTCCATGTTGTGATCGGACTTGCAGTTATGATGATTTTATATCTTCTGGATTACACTGTACTGGCAAGATTTTCGAAAATAATTGCCGTCATTTTACTGTTTGCCTGTCTGGTTACATTGTTGGGTGGCTATCAGTTAAATGGGGCAAGATACTTCATTGTACTGCCGGGAGGAAGAGGAATATCCATGCAGACTCTGATGCTGTTTTATGTTCCCATATATGGAGCAATTTTGTATAAATATCATGGATGGGGATATAAGGGCTTGATGAGAGCAATCATATGGATGATTGCACCGGTTATATTGGTCTATGCCATGCCGGCGCTTATGCCGGCCTGCATGATGCTGGTATCTATGCTGGTTATGCTGACAATCGCAATTCAAAAGAACTGGTTCACTGTGAGAAAAAAGAAAGCCATCTGCGGAATCTGGGCTGGTTTTCTGGCTATGCCTGTGGCAGCTTTTCTGATCAGGTATCTGAGCAGCAGTCTGACAGAATATCAGATTGCACGTTTACAGGCTATTTTTTCAGATGGTGGAGAGGAAGATTATTTCACCGGAATGCTACATTCATTCTGGCAGCAGAATAAATGGATAGGGAAAAGCGAATCAGATGTAATGGGAAATCTGCCGGCTTTTAATGCGGATTATATTTTGACCTATCTGTCATCTGTATATGGAACAATTGCAGCCGTGCTTTTATGCTGTGTTCTGGCAGTTTTGATTTTCGCAGTTTTTAACACTTCCATGAGGCAGAAGAATCAGCTTGGAATGATGATGGGATGTGGATGCGGAATTGTATTCCTTGTAAACTTTTCCATAAATATCCTGGAAAATCTGGGTGTATTTCCACAATCAGTAACATTTCTTCCCTTTTTATCAGCAGGAGGAAGCTGCATTATAGTTTCCTATGGACTGATGGGGATTGTACTGAGTACATACAGATATAAAAATATCTATCCACGGCATCTGAAAATAGGTTTTAAATTTGATAAAACCAAAGCGAGAAAAGCCCTGTATGTCTCAAAAATGTCCATGTGCATATTGACAGGAGGCACTGTTGCTGTTATGTGCATTGCCATATATTGGGATTTGTGCAAGGCTTATATGAATATTCCGTTTAAAATTATAGCCATTGTACTGATATTGCTTCTGGTTGGAAATATGAGAAGGATTGTGCAGTACAATGAAATGAACAGATAGAAAATGTAAAAAAACTGTATTAAAAAAAATCCCGCCATTATTGATTGTGATAAGTCAATATGGCGGTACTTTTATCCATTAATTGTCAGGAGTGATTGTCTTGCGGTATTTTTCACGTTTATCTGTCGGAACCTCCAGAGCGTTCATTGCCTGATCAATGGTCAGGTTCATATTTTTCATAAGTTTTTTGATAGAGTCGGTTTCTTTAAGTTCAATACCCTTTTCCATGCCCTCATCCATTAACATCTGTCCAAGTCTGGTCATTCGCATTACCTCCTTAATTTCGTCTAACTCAGCTCTGTCTAAGAACTTGTCAGCCAGTGTATACAACATAGCGGTTGCCTTTTCAGCACTCAGCTCAATATTGGGCTTTGCCAGACAAATTGCTTCTTTAAACATATCCTTGCGGCTCATTTTTCCGGACATCAATGGTGTCAGGGAAAGAGCTGCGTAATCATCTTCAGTAAAAACGTCACCGTTATCCTGCTTCTGCTTTAATTTCCGGAATACTTCATCTGCATTCTTATCTTTCAGATAAATCGGTTGCACTCTGTAAGTATATAACCCACAGTCCAGTTCAGATTTCACATTCGTAATCCCGCCGGAATAAATGACGTAAGTAATAACTTTCTTCCCTGTCTTGTTGGAATATACTGCATCATATGCATGGAATCTTCGCAAATCCGCTTCTTTTTTATCTGTAGTCTGAAACTCTGTATGTATATAGAAACCACCCGTAGTCAGAAAGGTAAAGTCCATATACAAAGACTGAATTGTCAGTTCCACCAGTTCTGTTGGTCCGATTTTTTCATACTGGTAATCAATTCCCAGAGTCTTAAGAATCGTATTCCGAAAATAGTCGAAGCCCATCTTCATAACAGCATCTTCGTGTTTAGCGTTTGCCATAAGGTACTCCCTTATTCGTTAAGTATAGTCCTCATTCGTGCCTTGAAAATGCCTTCGGCTGTTCTTTTTGCTTTTATCATTTGTAAGGATTTCCGTTTGTCCTCCTTTATATGCCTATTTTATCAGAATACACTCCATTTCTCCAGTCGAAATTTTGAAAAGACAGGTTGACTTTTCGACAGTGTATTATTTACTCTGGAAAAAGAAAATTATTTTTATTAAAACTGCAACTTTACCATTCAAAATCCGTCTTATCTTATGAAGGCAAAAAAAGAAACATGAGGTGAAAAAAGTGGAAGATACAGTAATTATCAATTTGTATTTTGACAGATCAGAAAAAGCCATACAGGCGACCGAAGAAAAGTATAGCAAGTACTGTTTCAGTATTGCCTGGAATGTTCTGTATGATAAGGAAGACTCCGATGAATGCGTCAATGATACATGGTTGGCTGCATGGAATTCTATACCACCCAGAAAACCGGCAATTCTGTCTGCTTTTCTTGGAAAAATAACCCGAAACCTGGCAATTGACTGTTTTCGCAGGAAAAAAGCTGCAAAACGGTCAACAGAGCACATATTAGAATTATGCAAAGAACTGGAAGAGATAGAGGATGTAACAGCATATTCTTTGAATGATGAAATTCAGAGAAAAGAGATTCTGGAAATTCTTGAAAAATTTCTGGAATCCCTGAAAAAAGGTGACTGTGACATTTTTATACGACGCTACTGGTATATGGACAGCATCAGCGAAATTTCAGCCCGTCATGGAATTTCAGAAAGCAGAATCAAATCCAGCCTCTATCGAAGCAGAAAAAAACTATGGGAAAGGGTGAAGCATTTATATGGAAAAAGGATTTAAGACATTAGAACTGCTTGGTGATCTGGATGATAAATATATTTACGAAGCTTCCAGACCATGGAAAAAACAGCATCGTTTTTTCCATATACAAAGGAGTTGGAAAACAGCAGTCGCCGGGATCATATTGCTTATTATGGTTGGATGCACATTAAGATATCAGGAAGATGTAAAAGCAGCATTACAGAGAGTAACTTCATGGATCGGACAGGCATTGGGAATTAAGAACGGTGATACCGATTCTTATACAAATGTTGTAGGAAAAAGCATTTCAAGAGATGGAATCACCATAACATTAAATGAGATTGTGATGGACAGCAAAAATTTATGGATTGCGTATTCCGACAGCGAAGATTCAGACGCAGATATGAAGGATGCGGTGGAAGACAAACTTTTATATACAGAAGTATGCATTAACGGTCAGAAAATTCAGCAGGGCTTAGGCCAAAGAACAGTTAATGCTTTCTCAGAAAATCCAATAACAGTGGAAGATTTCACAATCGGAGAAGAAGTTAACACTGAGGGAACTGTAAACATAGAGTTCAAAGTCTGGCCGATTGCAATGGACGATGCTGATACATGGGAAAATGTTCAGAAAATACAGGCTGATACAGAACCTTATACATTTAAACTTGCGACATCAAAAGAAGAGTTGGAGAAAAACACTGTGGATTTAAATCTGAATCAGAATATTAAAATGGATTCCAATGTCCTGAACCTCACAGAATTCAGATGGAATCCATTCGAAAGTACAATTTACGGAATGTATCATGGAACAGTATATATTGACAGTGATTATTATCTGCTTGGAACAGACGATCAGGGAAACAAAATCTGCTATCAGGAAACAGGAAGAAATGGTCAGGAAACTATGTTCCGGCAAACGATAGGTCTATATCCCGGCTATGAAGAAATCTCCCCGGAAGCAAACACAATCACATTGCAATTATATGAAGTAAAAAACGACACAGCTCATCAGGTGTCTGAAGAAAAAATGGATAAGGATTCCTCTGATGATATCTACGAAGAATCTACAACCTATGTATATGATGGAGGCGAAAGCCCTATAGACTCAGCAATACCAATAGGAGATAATTTTACAATACAGATAAGATGAAAAATACCGCCACATTGACCTATAATAAGTCAATATGGCGGTACTTTTATCTGTTAATTGTCAGGAATGATTGCCTTGCGATATTTTTCACGTTTATCTTCTGGAACTTCCAAAGCGTTCATTGCCTGGTCAATGGTCCAGTTCATATTTTTCATAAGTTTTTTAATGGAGTCGGTTTCTTTAAGTTCCATTCCCTCATCCATTAACATCTGTCCAAGTCTGGTCATTCTGATTACCTCCTTAATTTCGTCTAACTCAGCCTTATCTAAGAATTTATCAGCCAGTGTATACAACATTGCGGTTGTCTTTTCGGCACTCAGTTCGATATTGGGCTTTGCCAGACGAATAGCTTCTGTGACATGCTCTCGCCACTTAAATCTTACAGATTTTGAAGTGGGAGCTTCCTGCT
>ENA-OPRR01001391-OPRR01001391.1-human-gut-metagenome-genome-assembly--contig:-NODE-1391-length-20402-cov-3.215560_pt1 | contig 20402 bp, 19 predicted proteins | sample MGYA00241796_ERZ501883 | MGnify/ENA primary metagenome ERZ501883 (study PRJEB25962, sample SAMEA2042406) | human gut metagenome | biome: human gut; feature: human-associated habitat; material: faeces...
CTTCCGGCGCCCCGCGCATTATTGAAATGACCGATTTAGACAGTCAGGTGACAAAGCTGAAGCTGCTGAAAGCCAACCACGAGGGCCAGCGGTATATGCTGGAAGATCGCTTAATTCAATTTTTCCCCCAGGCTATCAAGCGCAGGCAGGAACAAATCAAGGGCCTGGAAGAAGATATTGCCCACTTGCAGGCACACCCCCAGGATAAAGATCACTTCTCTATCTCTTTGGCCGGGGAACTTTACACGGAGCGCAAGGCGGCAGGTCAGGCAATCATCGAAGCCTGCACACAAATGAAAAATGTATCGGAACGGATTGACCTGGGCGAATACCGGGGCTTCCCGCTGACCTTATGGGCAGATACACAGACGCAAAAATTTCAGGTGACGATGAAGCACAGCCTTTCCCATACCATTGAATTGGGCAGCGACCCCGTGGGCAATATGGCCCGTTTGGATCACGCGCTGAACATCATGGTAGAGAATTTGTAGGAAAACCGGGCCAACCTGGAAAACCTGACCGCACAGATGGAGGAAGCAAAGATTGAGGTACAGCGGTCATTCCCCCAGGAACAGGAACTTGCCGAAAAATCTGACCGGCTGAACGTGCTGCGGATTGCCCTGAATATGGACGGAAAAACGGTGGGCAAGCGCCAGCGGGAAGCGGAGGAGCTGGAAAGCGATACCCAGGGCGGCCAGCCCTCCATTAAAGGTATGCTCAAACGCCTGGGCGTGGAATCTGCGGCTACGGCTTCCCCTCCCGCCAAAGGAAAAGACATGGAGGTGGCAATCTGATGAAACCGCACAGCGGGCGAACAATCCCGCTTTATTTCAAGGTATCACCTGAAGAAAAGGAACTCATAGAAAAAAAGATGGCCCAGCTTGGTATTCACAACCAGCGGGCCTACCTGCGAAAGATGGCGGTGGACGGTTATGCCGTCCGGGTGGATATGTCCGACTTCAAAGCCCTGGTGTCGCTGCTGCGGATCTGCTCTAACAACTTAAACCAGATCGCCAAACGGGTGAACAGCACCGGCAATCTCTATGAGGAAGATGTGGCCGACCTGCAGGAACGGTATGGGGAACTTTGGGGCGCGGTCAGTACCCTGCTGAGGAAGCTGGATAATTTATAAAAACCGCCTTTACTGTATCGCTTTAATGTGTTATAGTGTATCCGTAAATAAGTTTGCAAAGGAGGTTGCGCGAATGAGAATTATAATAAAGATTTTGCTGTTCCCCATTGTCCTGGCTTTGACGCTTCTGGTAGCGTTCTGCCGGTTCTTCTGCCTGTTTTCCGGCATGGTGTTCGGCATTGCCGCGTTTCTGTTGTTCCTGCTGGGGATCGTGGTATTGTTCGCCGGACGGGTGGACGGATTTATCGGCTTCCTGGTTCTGGCGTGGCTGGTAAGCCCCTACGGACTGCCGCTGGCGGCCTCCTGGCTGACGGAACGGGTGGCGGACTTTAACCACATGCTGAAATCTATTTGATACAAAAAAGCTGACCGGGCGCGGCATTCTAAACGGGTGCCGCGTCCATGTTCTTAAAGTAGATCAAAATAAAGGTGAGGTGTGACTATGAAATCTTACGATGAAATAGAAAAAGTATATGCGGATATGGTAGCGGACGGTAAAATATCCGATAGGCTTAGAACTCTGCTAAAAGAGAAACGGGCCAGAATGGAGCAGGTGCAAAAGGAATAGATATATGGTTATAAAGTGGATGACAAAAACTCACTTGTGGTTGATGATCTACCGGCTGAGAATGTGAAATTTATCTTTTACAAGATAGAGGAATATATACAGAATCCTCCGGCCGAACTGGTAACAGAGGTAATGGAACGCCATAAAGGCTGGAGCATAGAATTGACCTATGAGGAAGCTATCCCACTGGTTAGCATTTCAGCCATTCAGGAATATGTAGCAGAGGAATTGTCCGTTAAAAATATGGCGTTCATGCTCTCTGAGTGCCCACAATCGGCGGAAAACCTGCGGGCAATCCTGGCACGGCCTTTTGCTGATTTTCCTGCTGATGATATTCGGAGGGCATACCGGGATAAAGTACAGGCGGAGGCTTCCGACTCGCTTCTGGATTGGACAAAGCGGGTACGGAGGGTATCGCGCAATTCTATTTACACGGGAACCATAACATTGGAACGGCGGCCTGGTTCTCCCTCTTTACAAAAGCAGTGTGCCCTGGAACGGGTGGAACTCTTTGACCATCAAGCACTTGTTTCTAAAGAGCAGTTTGAACAGGTAAACAGGATATTGAAAGAAGCAAAACGACAAAAAACACCTATGGAAATTTAACATCTCTCACTGAACCGCAGATCATAACTGGTCTGCGGTTCTTTTTATCGAAAGGAGGGTCAGCAGGTGGCAATTTCCAAAATAAAACCTCGTCATGCCAGTGAGGGCCGCAGTATCGCGGCGGTACTGAAAGATCGGCTTGACTACGACAAAAATCCTGAGAAAACAAAGGGCGGCCTGCTGGTATCCTCCTATCAGTGCAGCGCAGATACCGCGTGGCAGGAATTTACCGTCAGTAAGCAGATTTATGAAGCCACTACCGGGAGGCGGCGCGATCCAGACGAAGATGTTATTTCCTATCTGTTAATTCAATCTTTTCGGCCAGGAGAAATTACACCGGAGGAAGCAAACCGGCTGGGGTATCAGCTTGCCTTGGAATTTACCGGCGGCCAGCACCAATTCATTGTAGCTACTCATATAGATAAGCACCACATTCATTGTCACATCGAGTTTAACAGTACCACTTTGGACTGCACCCACAAATTCAACAATTACTGGAATACCTACAAAACAATCCGGCAGATCAATGACCGGCTGTGTCAGGAACATAAGTTATCCGTCATTAAGGAGCCAAAAGAAAAAGGAAAGCATTATGCAGAATGGGCCAATGAAAAGCGTGGCTCAAGCTGGAAAGCGAAGCTGCGCCGGACGATTGACCGGGTGTTGCCTACGGTGTCCAGCTATGAGGAATTTTTGGCGGCCATGCGGCGGGAGGGCTATGAGATTCAGACTACCAGGAACATTCTTAGTTTCCGCCTATCCGGTGAGGGTCAGGAGCGTTTTACCCGAACCAGAACGCTGGGAACCGATTATACAGAGGAAGCCTTAAAAAGCCGCATTGGACAACCACAAAAACGCCCGCGTCGGCGTACTGCACAGCTTCAAAAAAATGGCCGTATCAATTTGCTGCTTGATATTCAAAGCCGTTTGCAGGGGCGCGGGCCAGGCTATGAACGCTGGCTGAAAATTCATAACCTGAAAGAAGCGGCACGGACGCTCAATTACCTAACGGAGCATGACATTACAGAGTACGATGTGTTGGCGGCCCAGGCCGCTTCCACCGCTTCGGAGTTTGAAAAGGTGTCTGCTTCCATCAAGCAATATGAACACCGTATTGAGCAGGTGGCGGCTCTGAAAACACACATCATCAATTATGCGAAAACTCATGATACCTATGTGGCCTACCGAAAGGCCAGTCCCAGGGAAAAGGCGGCGTTTCGTTCTGCCCATGAAGCGGATCTGCTGTTACATGAAGCTGCAAAACGGGCCTTTAACGATTTAGGCACAAAGAAGCTGCCCACGGTTAAAATTTTGCAGGCGGAATATGCTGACTTGCTCGCTAAGAAGAAAACAGCTTATGAGGATTTCAAACGCTTGCGGAAAGAAAGCCAGGAATTGCAGACAGTCAAGGCAAATGTAGACGCGCTTCTGCGTATTGAGCAGGTACAGGACTACGAACAGGAAAAAGAGAAAAATCAGGAACAGGGCCAGTAAAGCCGCACTGTGGTTTTATCGCCTTGTCTACCCAAAAGTAAAAGCCGGGAACGGTGTCAGGGGCGCGCCGTGGCGCGTTCATTTTACCCTTGACACCGTTCCCGGCTTTTGCTATGTCCTTGCTCTTTAAGCGTCCGCCAGGGCGCGGCAGCAACCATGCTCTGCATGGTGTTCGGCCCACACATTTCTGTGTTGGGCCGGGGGCTTGGGGAACTCCCCAACAAGCGGAAAGGGGTAGCCTTTTGGCCGGGAGAACGAAGTGAAAACGGGCAAAAGGATATCCCTTTCCATTGCTTGCTAACTAATATTTTTCTGGAACCCGAATATTAGCTACATAATAAAATTTATGTTTTTCTACCATATGCTTCTTCATACGACTCAAATTGTAGCGATAACAATCTGCTATGCCATCCGCAAAGGAATCTGCATTACCTTCCCTTAACTGTTGAAGCGCAAGAATAACTTGTTTGTTGAGATGTGAAAGTGTATGTTTCTTGGACGGATAATAAGCAAAATGGTGTCCCCATTCAAGAAGATGATTGGTTTCAGACAATATAACATATAAAGGTTCTAACGTGGTATTTCTCATTATGGCTTTCAAAATATCCGACAAATAAATAGAGTCAGAAGAAGTAAATCTATCTGCCAACTCGTCCAGTTCTTCTTTAGTAAACTGTGGAGCAGCAGCTAAAGCGGCAGGACGAATAATTAGTACCATTAACTGCAAAGCGTGAAGGTAACGTAGTGCTTTTTCTACATATCCGGAATTAAGAGCCAGCTGATGAAGTTTCGTATCATCCGGTTCTATCACTATAGTACCTTTACCATTTAATGTCTTTACGAAACCTCTTTGCTCGAGTTCTGATAATGCCTTTCTGACCGTCGATATAGAGACCTCATACTGGTTGGCCAGTTGTTTTTCATATGGAAGAAACATTCCAACAGAATACTCTCCAAGACCGATTTTTAGATTCAAGTCATCAACAATTTTTGAGTAACAATAATCCTGACCACGCATGGGATTCCACGAGAACTTCAAACCAGTTTGTGCAGGACATTTGGTAGTGCTATCTGACAGGTAATTTAACGTATTCTCAATGGAATCCGCAAGTTTTTGATACATATTTGATAACTGGTCATACTTCGTAAGTGGATCATCGCCCTTTAATATGTCAATAACACTGGTTGCAGATAAAGGCCCCTGTAAAAAGTATTTAGAGAAATAAGTACACTCTTCTGTAAAAAATGCAAGCTTATTATAAAGGCCAAACGTAGAGTAGAGTTCGCTGAATAGGGAATTACCACCTATTCTCAATATATCATATCCTAATTTAGAAAAGGAACGCCATACACCGGGGGCATGTCCCAAACGCAATGCTTTCATAGCCTGCTTATAGTGGGGCATTATCTCCACATCACACCCCTGCAAAGCAAAAACCATAAGGGAAGGCAGTATTAGAGCAAAAGTCTGATATACCTGTAAAATGCTTTCCTTTTGCTTTAGAATCTCCAAAACAATATTTGATGAACTACAGGTATCTTTTTTTGAAACAACAATCGGCGCAAGGCGAGGCTGAATATCAACCAGTCCTTCCGCCCTCAATGCTTCGAAAACACGATTAATCGTATATCTGCTAACATGGAATTGTTCGCAATACATCCTTGAAGATGGCAAGGCATTTCCATGAGGTATCTGTCCATCTAAAATACACTGCTTAATTTCATTATATACAAATTCAAATTTTGTCTCTTGTGGTTTCATAACTTGCCTCCTTGCTGTCTGGATTATATCATGGTGTGTCTATTTTGTCAGCACAAAAAACGCTCACCTATTTGCACACCTTACCAATATAGATATTGCCAGTATATATGGATGACATTTATAATGAAAATGCAAATCAATAGGAAAGAGTTTAAGTATCATGGATAAACAAAAAATTTTAATTGTGGACGATTCAGAAATGAACCGAGCTCTTTTGATAGATATTTTGGAAGAGCACTATGATGTGGTAGAGGCTGAGAATGGTGTGGAAGCAATTTCTCTCCTTTCAAAGCAAAGAGCAGATTTCTCCCTTTTGCTTCTGGACATTATGATGCCTGAAATGGACGGATTTGAAGTATTAGCTTACATAAACAAATACCATTGGAATGACACCTTCGCTGTTATTATGATTTCTGCTGATGACACTCCTGCTAATATAAAGAGGGCCTATGATTTAGGGGCTTTTGACTATATCAGCCGACCTTTTGATTCAACCATTGTCCAGCGTCGAATTTCTAATACGATGTTTTTATACGCAAGGCAGCAGCGCCTTGAAAAAATTATTGCAGAACAATTTCACGAGCAGGAAAAGAATAGTAAGCTGATGATCTCAATTCTGTCTCATATTGTGGAATTCCGTAATGGAGAGAGCGGCCTACATATCCTGCATGTAAATACAATTACAAAATATTTGCTGGAGCAGTTGGTTCAGCTGACAGATCAATATCCTTTGTCTAAAGCAGATATTTCTTTGATCAGCACTGCTTCTGCGCTGCACGATATTGGGAAAATCTCAATTTCAGATGCAATATTAAATAAACCCAGCCGACTTACGGCAGAGGAATTTGAAGTGATAAAAACGCACTCAGTGATCGGTGCTAACATGCTATTAGACCTGCCCATAGAGCAGCGCGAAAATCCGCTTATTAAAGTGGCTTCTGAGATCTGCCGATGGCACCACGAAAGGTATGATGGCAATGGTTATCCGGACGGATTAAAGGGAGAAGAAATTCCCATTGCCGCTCAGGTAGTTGCGCTGGCCGATGTATATGATGCCTTGACCAGTGAGCGCTGCTATAAGAAAGCTTATTCACATGAAGAAGCTTTAAAAATGATTTTAGAAGGACAATGCGGTGCATTTAATCCTTCTCTTTTACTATGTCTGCAAGAAATTGCCGATACACTTGAAGACGAACTAATGGCTGCCTCTCAGGAACAAGAGGCTAAAAATATTCAGGATATAAGAAATAAAATAGACTACGATAGGCTGTTTTCCTGTAAAAAATACACCGCCTTGTCTCGCAAACAGCAGCAACTGCACTTATTATATATTGATTCCTTAACCAGTATTTACAATCGCCGCTATTATGACGAGCATTTTCAAGGCACAGATGATATTCAGGCAATGGCCGTAATAGATGTAGATGATTTTAAGTACATCAATGATAATTATGGCCACGATGTTGGCGATATCATATTGCAGAGCATTGCACAAACTGTTTTATCCTGTGTGCGAAAAACAGATGTAGTTATCCGTTATGGCGGCGATGAATTTGTAATCATCTTTTTCTGTATACCCCAAGAGATATTTGAGAAAAAACTGGAGAGGATCAGACATTCTGTTGATAGTCTGATAATTGATGGACATCCCGAACTACATATGTCTGTAAGCATAGGTGGGGCATATGGAAGTGGAACCGCAGAAAAACTGTTCAAAGTTGCAGACACTATGATGTATCAATCAAAAAAAGCAAAAAATCAGGTGACCATTAGTTTTCTGGACGAGATGGTGGGCAGCGCAGACAGCATTTAAAAAGGAGGAATCGTGATTATGAATCTAAAAGATTGTTATATAAAATTTGGCGGCGATTTTGATGAAGTGCTGGGCAGATTGCGTCGTGAGCAAATCGTTCAGAAATTTATGTATAAATTCCTGGATGATAAAAGCTTTCATTTGTTTGAAGCGTCTGTGGAGAATAAGGACTATGAAGAGGCTCTAAGGGCCGTTCATACACTCAAAGGAATTTGTCAAAATCTTTCATTTACCAGATTGTTTGAAAGTAGTAGTTTGGTAACTAACGCATTAAAAGGAAACGATTGGAGTAAGGCTGTCGATATGATTCCGAAATTATCAAAGGATTACTATGAAACCATCAATGTTATTAAAGATTTTAAGAATTCCAGGGAGGAATAACATCAATGGGAAACAGTAAAAAAAAGCATTCTGTAACACATTTTCTAATAGGCAGTTTTATTGGGTTAATTGTCTTTAGTATTATGGTTTTCAGTATGCTCGGAATTTATATGAGCCGAAAAAGCAACAAGGCTATTAATGAAGTTGCTCAGATTTATATGTCTGGAATGAATGAACAAATGTCCAGACACTTTGAAACTGTTATTAAGTTGCGTTTTGATCAGGTCAGCGGCATTGTTTCTGTTGTCTCAGTAGATAATAACGAAAAAGAAAAGTTATATGAGGAACTTGTTTACAGGGCACAGGTCAGGAACTTTGACTATTTAGCACTTTGTTCTGCTGAGGGAAATTTTCAGACTCTTTATGGACAATCAGTACAGCCACTGAACCCAGAGCCCTTTGTAGAAGCATTAGCACGAGGAGAACAAAGAGTCGCTGTAGGCATTGATTCTGCCGGCAATGAAGTGGCATTGTTTGGCGTTGACGCTACGACTTACCCTATGCAGGATGGCAGTATGAGCACTGGACTGGTAGCAGCCGTCCCACTGGAGTACATCGTCGATTTCCTTTCTTTAGAGGATGAAGAGCAGCTGATGTATTACCATATTATCAGGTCGGACGGTAGTTTTGTAATACAGAACGACAACACTGAGTTGTGGTATTTCTTTGAACAACTACAAAAGCAGCTTAATGCTACAGCAAATGAGCTATCTGTAGAAAATTCTATTAAAGAATTTGGTGCTGCACTAAAGAATCATGACGAATATAGTACAACATTTGAAGTGAATGGTGAAACACTTCAAATATATGGTAACCCATTACCCTGTTCCGAGTGGTATTTAGTATCGGTAATGCCTTATAGTATATTGAACAAAAACGTGGACGCTCTGGAAAACCTGCGCATATTTATGGTAGGATTGGCCTGTGCTTCTATCTTGATTTTTCTATCATTGATTTTTATTCGGTATTTCTTCATAACCCGTTCTCAGGTGTATGAATTGGAGAAGGCCCGGCAGACTGCTCTTGAAGCGAACAAAGCCAAAAGCGAATTTTTAGCAAATATGAGCCATGATATTCGTACACCCATGAATGCAATTGTCGGCATGACCGCGATTGCCACAGCCCACATAGATGACCAGAAACAGGTACAGAATTGCCTTAGAAAAATTACATTATCAAGTAAACATCTATTAGGGCTGATCAACGATGTTTTGGATATGTCTAAAATTGAAAGTGGGAAATTAACTTTAACAACAGAACAAATTTCATTAAAGGAAGTTGTTGAAGGAATTGTTAATATTATGCAGCCACAGGTTAAGGCAAAAAGGCAAACCTTTGACATACATGTGGAAAATATCTTAACAGAAAATGTGTGGTGCGATGGTGTACGCTTGAATCAGGTTTTGCTAAATCTTTTATCGAATTCAACGAAGTATACACCGGAGGGGGGTTCGATACAACTATCCCTCTCTGAAGAAAAATCTCCGAAAGGAGAAAACTATATCCGAATCCATATCAAGGTCAAGGATAATGGAATTGGTATGTCGCCAGATTTTCTGAAAAGAATATATGAACCCTATAGCCGTGCTGATGGAGTCAGGGTTAGTAAAACGCAAGGCACTGGTTTGGGAATGGCGATTACAAAGTACATTGTGGAGGCAATGGAAGGATCCCTTAATATAACAAGTGAACTTGATAAAGGTACCGAGGTTTCTCTTACATTTGATTTTGAAAAAGCGGTTGCACTGGAAATGGATATGGTTCTTCCTTCCTGGAATATGTTGGTAGTTGATGATGATGAATTACTCTGCAGGACAGCGATAGACACGCTGAAAACCATCGGCATCAATGCCGACTGGGTATTGAGTGGAGAAAAGGCGATAGAACTGGTTACCCAACACCACCAAAAGAGAGATGATTATCAAATCATTCTATTGGATTGGAAACTACCTGGTATGAATGGGATTCAAGTTGCAAAAGAAATCCGGCGTAATTTGGGAGATGAAGTGCCGATTTTGCTGATTTCTGCATATGACTGGAGTGAATTTGAAGCGGAAGCTCGTGAAGCAGGTATTAGTGGTTTTATTTCCAAACCCCTTTTTAAATCCACTCTGTATCATGCTTTGCGTCAGTATATGGGCGCTGAAACAGAAAATGATCAGACATTGAACCACAATATCGATCTATCCGGACGTCGTATTCTGCTTGCTGAGGATAATGAACTAAACTGGGAAGTCGCTAAAGAATTACTTTCCGATTTAGGCGTGGAACTGGATTGGGCAGAAGATGGCCAGATCTGTCTGGACAAGTTCCAAAGATCACCACAGGGATATTACGATGCAATTCTTATGGATATACGGATGCCGCATATGACAGGGTATGAGGCCACAAAAGCTATCCGTGGACTGAATCATCCTAATGCCCTATCTGTTCCAATTATAGCTATGAGTGCAGATGCTTTTTCTGATGACATACAGCATTGTCTGGAGTGCGGTATGAATGCCCATATAGCAAAGCCAATCGATGATATAGAATTGACTCGCATATTAAAAAGATTTTTAATTTAAATCTATCCATAAAAGGGGCTGTAAAAAAGCCTCTGATTAAGAAACGCCAGAACCGGCATTTGCCGGAACTGGCGTTTCTTTGTATGAATCTTCCCGTTTCTGCTCATACATGTACCTTTTCGTTTAAAAAATAGTACACTGAATAAGCCTCAGCCAATCACGCTTAAATTTTAAGCAACTTTCATTTGCCGCTGCTTTTTATTGTGATATTTATAAAGGTTGAATCCACATGAAATCAGTGTAAGTTCGAGAATTACATTTTTCTCGCCTCTCCGAAATAATCTTTTATACGATTTATCCCACTTTAACACACCAAATGTACCCTCGGATTGAATACTTCGATTCATTCTTAAAAGAGCTCCATGTATGGACTCAAGATTGTCCAGCACTTCCTGATGGATAGCAGTTAATTCCTGATTCATCCGGATTGTTCGGTTTTTGTGTGCCTTCGGACAGCATTCCTGCTTATGGGGACACCCTTCACAGAATTCGCATTCGTATAGTTCTTCTGTTCTTCCATATTTGTTATATTTCACAGGCTGTGTTCTCTTGAAGAGAAATTTCTGCCCGTTTGGACATATCAGATCCCCATCTGCATTTTTTGCAAAATTTACAGCACGATACGGATCGTCATGGTATTTTTTATCTGTTGTTTCCTTTTTGTACATGGTAAATTTCATGTATTTTTCCATGCCGTGTTCTTCACAATAAAGATAATTATTGTAAGAGCCATATCCTGCATCGGCAACTGGATATTTTGGATAATGACCATATGTACGATTGAATTTTTCCATCAGGGGTACAAAACATTCCATGTCCGATGCGTACGGTTTTACATCGATTACAGCTATGTACTCATCGCAGATGGCTGACTGCAGGTTATATGCCGGGAGCAGCTGATCATTCCCCATGTAATCACGTTTCAGGCGCATAAAAGTTGCATCCTGATCCGTTTTTGAATAGCTGTTTCTTTCATCCCCGCAGATTTCTATATGGCGTGCATAGGCTTTTAAACGGTTTAGATAGCCTTGCAGTTCCTGGTATTGTTTTTGCTGAATGCTTTTTCTGTGTCCGCATCTGGAAACAAACAAATTTTCATCAAGTCCGGTTCCTTTCTTATACATCTCCAACAATTCAGAAACATAATCGATTGCATACTCTTCACGCTTTTCAAGCTTTAGTCCCAGATATCCAAGTACTTCTTGATTCATGGCATCAATCAGAATCGATATCTTATCAAAGGTTTTCTGACGATTTTTCATACAGGACTTTTTCCATACCCATGTATAACGATTGGCATTTGCCTCCATTTTTGTACCATCAATGTATGTATGCTGCAAATCTACATGACCTTTTGAAAAAATGTATGCATTTATGTCCATGAAGATCTGTTCTATGGAAGCAGTCAGTTCATTTCGGATCAGATTTCCGAAAGTGGCAAAAGTAGGTGCTTTCATTTCATCGAGAAGATACATATAACTGCTGATTCTCAAGCGTTATTGCTGATCATTTTCCTCCTGCTGTTTCATCAAAGTGGCATAACGAAGGAGTTGTTTCCGGGACGAAACTCCCAGTTTGTTGTAGATATTCTTGTTGTGAAACTTTAATGTATTTTCTGTAACTCCTAAGATCGCAATGATCTCTTTTGCGTTTTTCCCCTTAAGATACAGATCAAAGACCTTTCTTTCTGTTGGAGTAAGTTGACTAATCCCTTCCAAAAAATATTGAAAATCGTCGGGATCGATCTCTTGTTTTCTGGAATAGGCAAGTCGGGCAATTTCTGCCTGCGCGGACCCAAGATCACTGCTGGTCTGTTCCAGTTTGCTTTGCAGCCGTTCTTGTCTGCTCTCAGCTTCCAGTCGCTCTTGGTTCAAAGCGGATAAAGCTGCCTCGTGTTCTCGGTCCTGTTCTGCGAGGAAAGCAAAGAGGTCCTCAATCTCCAAAACATGAGACTCGCTCTGCGTCCGGTCTGTGTTAGTTTTAATCTGTTCCAAGTCTTTTAATATGGGTGCAACATATTTTTTGCTGCCCCAAAGAATGGAGACCAAAATGGCAAAAGAAGCGATAAACAAGAATGCGGCAATTTTGAGCCGCACCGTCTGCACAAGCGCCTGATATTCTGTGGCAGGGAGCATGGCAGCAACCATATGGGCAGTAGTCCCTATTGTTAGTTCCTGGGTCTTACCAACAAATTCAGTGTCTCCGCTATGGAAGGTAGTCAGGTTTGATCCGTTCTCAACAGAAAAAGAATTTTCAATTGGTGGGAAATAACCAGATTGATTCCCGGCGATCTGCCCTACATAACAATCCGAATCTTCCGTCAGCAAAGCGCAAAAGATATGTGCTTGGCTGCTTCCCATCGTCTTATGGGAAAGCGAAAAATACAGACTGCTGATCTCAAAGCCGCACACACCAATCGTGTTGCCACCAGAATCTAAAACAGGTATACAGAGAAAGCGCACACTTTCCCATGTGTCAGGCAGTTTATAAACGGATGTAAGAAAGAAGGCGCCGGAGATGCTCTCGCTTTTGCCGGACATCACTCCATCGATTTCCGGGAATAACCCCTCTTGTGTTTCCAACTGCCATGTACTATGGAGATTGATGTTTTTTTCTCGTGCGACAGTAGAAAATCCACGAAAAAGACAAACATCATTATGGATTGTGTTTTCCGCATAAAGATTTGCAAACTTTAGATACAGCCCATTATAGCTTTTATCAGGCAGTGCATCGTTGACCGTTGTTTTCAAAAAGCAAAATGCTCCGCTGCAAGGTGCAAGTTTCATATTGCTGCTGACGACATCAAAGAGCCTGTTTTGCATGGACTCCAGTGCGTCAGGAGTATTGCGAAGTTCGTTGAAGGTAATCCCAGCATCTGAAAGTTCGTCTTTGACTGCCGCTGTTATCTGTTGGGAAAAGGCAAGCACATAGGCTGCCTGATCATTGCTTTGATGCTCTAGGGAGTATACAGAGTTCTCAAGTTGATTGCTTAAAGCCCGCTCAATTTCATATCCAATAGGATCGATTGCACCGAAAAGGAACAATAGCATAGCAATCAAGAACGCAAAAAAGAGCATTATGGTAAAAAGATAGAGCATCAGGCGGCGGCGCATGGAAACGCTCTGCGTCTGAGCCGCCTCCAGTACGGATCTGATTTCTTTTAGGCGAAATATCATGGTTTTCCCCCTTTTGTGTCACCGCTCTACGGCCTCCTGAATTTCCGAAAGCGAAGAGTCAAGGAGTTCTGACATCACTGTCTCCGGATCATCCCCGCGCTCTATGCGGCTGATATAGTCCCGGTGGGCAGCAGACAATATGCTCTTTGCGGTCTCCTCAAACCTGGATTGCGCTTCGCCGGAAGCGTCATACAGCGGCAAAGGGCAAAAGGAGTAGGAGCCATACATTTGGTCCACCGCACCATAGAGCATATGGGATTTCTCATTCTCAATCATATCTATATTTGAAAACAGAGCAGAAAAGGCATTTTCCGTAACCGGCAAATAGCCGGAAGCAATCACAAAGTCCAGATTGTGTTCTTTCTGTGTGATCCATTTTCCAAAAATGGCGGCGGCTCTATTTTTTCGCTCGTCCTCACTTTTCATGGAAAACAAACCAGTTCCCCTTTGTATAACCACTGGCGAGGCATCAGAAAAGGTGGGGTAGGGATATACCGCTGTTTCAATTTCTTCGGTGGTATTGTCCTGGTAGGTTACATAGTCCCTCAGATACAACAGCCCTGCTGTGGAACCGATATTGCTGATAACCTCGGCTGTTTTCCAGCGGTCGGAAGCATAACCGTCACCAGTACAAAGTCCTCCATGGATCGCCGCACGGGCCATTGGCAGATAGGTTTGTTCAAATTCTGCACTGCACAGGTCCGGCTTTCCATTCCGAATGAACTGTCCGCCCAGCCCGGAGACATTGACCAGGAAGTAGTGATAGAAGTCGTTAATTTGGAACATCTCTGCGCCGCCTGACCAATCGTAGTATTGGCAGCACAGAGCAAAGAGAGATTCAAAATGGAGAAGCTCTTCTTCCGATACTCCTGTGTCAGCGGCAAAGCGGTCAAATATCGTCTTGTTTAAGAATAACAGTTCTGTTGATTTGGCGATGGGCAGCATAACCAGCCGTCCATCTATAACGCCTTCTGCCAGAAACTCATCCACATAAGCAGAGCGTTCTTCCTCTGAAAGATAACCACTCCAATCCAAGAGCCGGTCAAGCCCAATCTCTTCTGCCACCCTCGGATAGGCCGTGAACAGATCCGGCATGGGAACCGCCCCCGGTTCGTTATTGGCAGAGGCAATCAGCGCATCGTCAATAGCGGTAGAATTTGTGACGGAGACAACAGAAATAACAATACCGCTTTCTTTCCCCTTCGTTTGGTTAAACTCATCGATCATTACATTGAGCGGCGATTCTGTCTGACTTCCATAGACGTGCCACATCGTCAATGTGATGGGATCGTTTGTAACCTTATTTCCACAGCCGGTCATGCCCACCAGCAGTATGATGGTGAGAAAGAAAATACATAATTTTTTCATTTTGGTTTCCTCCTATACCCTGCATGGTCCTCACCAGCCTCTGTCCTAAAGTGCGTCAATGACAGCGGAGAGATAGCTGGAAGAAACGGAACCGTAAATAAAATTGTCTACCAGACCATCCTTCTTGGCCTGCCGCACCCTGTCCGCCAGCTTTTTCTCTGTGTTTTCATCCACCACCAGCACGATCTTGCAATCTGGCTGAGCCTTTTTCAGAGCGTTTCGGATTTTTAGCCGCTCCTCCAGTGTCCAGGATGTGTATACGGTAACTTCCATAATCAGAACATTTGCAAGCACAGCATCACATAGCGACAGAGTTTTGTCCGGGCTCTCGCTCATGACTGGTTCCAGATTGGAATCAAAGTTGCGTAAGGCTTCGGCTACTGCGTCCGCAAACAGGACATTCTGCATATCAATCACGATTCTTCGCATAAGGCGGCCTCCTATCAATCATTTTGAATCCTTTGATGATACCAGTATAGCGAAGAAGCCATTTTCTCGCACTGTCCCTGAGTACAGTTTCTTGGAGTTTTCTCAAAAAAATTTCCCGGCTTCATTGAAACCGGGAAATAAAGCTGTGTGCTCTGTTATTTGGTTATGTCAAAGTCCAGATCCTCCGGGAGGCTCGGAATAATAAATTTTTTGCCTGTAACTGCTATGGCAAGGCGGGTCTTGTTGGCATAGCCTGTTTTTTGCAGGATGTTGGAAACATGATATTTCACGGTCCTCTCTGTGATAGAAAGAGTCTGGGCGATCTCGCTGTATTCCAGACCATCACATACAAGGCGCAGTACCTGGATTTCTTTTGCAGTCAGATCGGTGCTGCTTACAAGACCTAATTTCACTTGTGGCGTTTCATGGGGAAAGAGATGTTCTCCTGCCATTGTGCGATCAATGACATCGATCAGGTCTTCGGGACTTAAATCTTTGTACCAAAAGCTGTCTATCTTTGCGGCTTTGGCTCTTTCTAAAAAACCGACCTCGACCATTGATGTGACAACGATGATCTTTATGTTTGGGAACGCCACTTTGATCTCGGCGGCAGCTTCGATGCCATCCTTGTTTCCAGCAGTACAGACATCCATCAAGATCAGGTCGATCATCTGACGCTTGCAATAGGCAAGTGCAACATCCGCGCCGCTTATACTGGCTGCCAGGGCATATTTTTCACTGTCGGAGATCATTCTCTCCATATATTTGCGGGGCATCCGCTGATCTTCTACAATTAACACCTGTTTCACTCTGCCGCCTCCTTTTCTACGGGCATGACGATTATCAGCGTAAAGGCTGGTGACCACTGTATTTCCATCGTACCTCCTAAGTTCGTAACATGGCGGTGAAGGTTGAGTAACCCGCCCCTCGGCACAATGACGCTTTCAGGGGGCTTTCCGTTATTTGTGATACGCAGGGAAATGTTGTTTCCGTCCTGCCGGGCGGTGACATAAAGGGCCGTTGCATCCGCATGGCGGACGCCGTTGGTGAGACATTCCCGCATGGCGATCACAAATATGCGATATATTTCCTCCTGCTTTGGTAATTCGCCAGCCATTTCTACCTTTACGCCGATGGTACTGGCATCCCGCAAAAATTCCGCAAGCTCCCCGTGCTCCTGGGGGTATTCATTGTCATTTTTAATGGTTCTGATTGCTTTTTGAAACAATAGAAGGCTGTCTGCGGCCTCCTGGGATACCTGCTCTTGCTGCAAAATCTGCCGCATAGCAATGATCCCCGCCCCCATCTGGTCATGCAGTTTGGTTTTTGCCGACAGGACTTCCGTTTCCTTTGTCAATGTCAGTACATTATCCGAAAGAATCTTTAAGTCACGGGAGAATTTTTTGAGCTGCTCAGTCTGTTCCTTGAGTCTCAGTCCCTTTTCGTAAAGTTCAGTCACATCTGAGAAGATCGCCTCTGTGTAAACTGTACCGTCTGGTACCGTTATCTCCGTCTGGGAGTAGCGCCAAGCCTTACCATCGGGGAACAGATAGGTTTGCTCTTCATCCGGTAGCCTTACAACACCGCTTTTCTTATCACACTCTGTAAGTGCCTGCCGCAATTCATCGAAGTGCTGGAGATCGCTTTGCGCCAGTATGTGGAACAAGCGGTGCATTTGTAGATTGCACAGTTTGAAATCACCCGATGGGGTGAAATAGCAGATCGCGTTGGGCAACATATCGATTGCCTGCTTCACGGAATTGTGGCTAAGTGTCCGGCCTTTCCGATGGATCAACACAGCGGTTTGACCAAGGAGCAAAGTACCCACCATGCCAGCGATGCACCACAGCGACCACATTGGAAATGGCAGCAAAGGATTGATAGGAAGTCCATCGGCCTTTTTGTCAAAGGCATCCCCGGCAATGCACAGCAGGATCAGCAAAGCGATAAATACCCCGGCGTTCAGAAGCCTGCACCGTCTGCTCCCACCTCGGTCAGGGGATGCAAGAAAAAGAAACACATCCAATATCAAAGAAAAGAACAGGCAGATCATCCATACGGACTGTTCCATTTCGGAGGATAAATAGAATGTTGTCACGTTTGTCCACCCGCCTTTCCGATGCGGAGGATAAAGCGCCATATGCCATCCTCAAAGGAGCAGCTTTCACAGGTATCCCGAAAATCTGCAAGGGAGCTTTCGCATTCCACCTCCAGACGGAGGATGATCGAATCTGCAAGAATACGCGCTTTCAACCAAACAAAGCTCATATCATCTATAGCGGTTTCCATCACCTTCTCAAAAAAGTCGTAGACCAAGATTGCGTCCTGGGTAAAGATTTTGCTGCTCTTCGGAATGTCCGCTTCACATTCGACCCCCATCAGTTTCAAATTTGAAAAGGATTCCTCCATGCAAAGGGCCAGTTCTGTGGTATCGATGGTTTCCGTTTTTTCACGGATAAAGATTAGGTTGCCTCTGCGTTTTATGTAAGCGCCGATTACAGTGATCTTCGCAAGCAGACTGCGGCGCTTTTCCGGATTTTCTTCTTCGTCATATAGATAAAACAGGTCATTCAATAAATCGATCTGATGAGCGGTTTCTTCCTGTAAAAGGTCATAGAGCCGATTCTTTTCCCGCAAGGTGTGGATCTCCAGCTTGATACGATAATTTTCCTGTTCCAGATGGTTGCTTTCTGCAATGGTTTCCTTGTTTTCTTCTAACTTTTTGAGCAGTATGGTAATATCTGTTATATCTTCCTGCCAATACACATGACCGCCTTCGATAGGGTAACTTTTTAGCAGGGTATGTTTATCAAGGTTAACAGTGCCCGCCTCTGCCGTACACATGATCTGTTCAGAAAGCACAGGCGAATTTGCGGAGGCGTAGCGGACCTTATGGTCGTGATCAGCAATCTGGGCGCCGAAGGTCCCGGCCTTAAACAGCTCATCATAGCCAGTATTGGTCTGAATCAATCCGCACTGGATACAGCTTTCCAGTATGGCGGTAAACATCAGGCACTGCACCGCTGTAATATCTCCGCCTATCACTTGCATCCACCTGGCTCCGCTGGCGTAGATAAAGGCATATAGAATGGAGCAGGACAGCAGAAGCGCCGGTAAGTATTTTCTCCTTTGCGCCAAACGGCATTTGATGAGCATGATCACAAAGGCGGCCAGCGCACAGATGATCTCCCACCCGATAACAAAATAATATCCGTACTCGTATCCGTTATCCGTATCGCTCCAAACCGTTCCGGTCGGGAAGGAGAAAACAAGCTGATGGAGATCGTTTGTCAGTACCAGCAGCAGAAAGAACAGGGTGGGAAGATAGAGCAGTCTTGTCCATTTGGGCAGATGGTAGCTTTCCGGCTTACCCAGCGACATGGAAACAAACACGGAAAGCAGAGGTATGAACAGCATAGGACAATAGTACCAGTACCATAGATGCCGGATCGCATCAGGAGCGACCACAAAAAAATATTTTATTGACCGTATAACAAACCAGAAGACGGTCAGACATGAAACGCCGACCATATAGCGGCGCACCTGTGTTTGTAAAATGCGATGGCTGACAGAGAGACCCCAGCCAATGTACAGACTGATATAAAGGATCGTGCGGACCAAACCCAGCGGTACGGGAAAAACATCAAACTTTCCCAAAACGCGGGCAGAGATAGCACAGACGATCAGCACAGCTACCAGGACTCCCGTTCTTTGATTCTGCTTAGTCATGCGTGGACACCTCCCCGCGAAATACAACTCTCATCACCGTATTTTCCTTGGTATCTCATTTACAGCATTTCCAGTCTTAGCCTGGAAAGAAACCTGATTTTTTGTTTCCCCTACCCATTTTTCGGTTCGGGGTGGCAAGAAAATCAGATTTTTTCTTTTCAACCCTACCCTTTCGGGGGTTTGGGGTGGGGACAAAAGTGTGGAAATCGCTTAAATTATGGGTGCAGGCAATGCCGAAGGAGGGTATGGGCTTTGTCTCCAATGAAAAGCCTCTGACTACGCTGCCAACAAACAGAGGCCGCTCTCCTTTGATTCCTATTATACCATATAACCATGACTTAATCGAGGGTCAAAGAAAAGAAAGGAGGGATTTGATGGCGCTTACCCATAAAACAGCACGCTACAAGGTGATCGCCGACTCGGGAGGAAATCGGTACAGCTTCTTTTGTGACATCACAGGTGCTTTGTTACATACGACCGATCCTATCCAAGCAGAGACACAGGAGCAGGAATTGGAGACCGCATGGGAAGACGCACGGAAATATTTTAACCGATGTCACAAGTGCGGCAAATGGGTATCGAATGCCATGTATAACGCTGATGTGGCGGAATGTGTGGAATGTGCGCCGTGGGAAGATCCGCCTCGTTACTGCTCCCACTGCGGCAAAGAGATTACCTCCGCAGAAATATTTTGTCCACGCTGCGGCAAACGGCTTCAATATGGAGGAGAAGGGTTATAAGATGACACGGCAGCAAATTGAGCAGATCCGTCTGGAAAGCATGAAGCAATATGGATTTGGGCCAGAAGCTATGAAGCAGCTTAAAGGCTGCGCTAATTGCGGCGCAACCGTCTCCGCGGAGCAGCAAACTTGTGGAGAATGCGGCAGTGGACTTCCCCAGGAAACTCTTTACCAGTTCTACCTTAATTTACACCACTGCTGTCCAGTATGCGAAACTGTGCTTTCGGACAATGCGATCTTTTGCCCCAATTGTGGGACAATGCTCACAGCAAAGCACAAAGAAAGAAATGAAGGATTTTAATCGTCAGTAAAGAGAAATAAATCACGAAAGGAAGGATGTAACTATGGGACTTATTAAAGCGGCATTAGGCTCTGCAGGCGGCGTGATGGCCGATCAGTGGAAGGAGTATTTCTACTGTGAGGCGATCCCCGCTACCGTGCTGGCGGTCAAGGGGCGGAAACGGGCCTCCGGGCGCTCCAGCAACACCAAAGGCAGCGACAACATTATCACCAGCGGCTCCGTGATCGCCGTGGCCGACGGCCAGTGCATGATGATCGTGGAGCAGGGCAAGGTGGTGGAGGTATGCGCCGAACCCGGCGAATTCACCTTCGACGCCTCCACGGAACCCAGCATCTT